>Ga0213866_10000283_pt1 | contig 42377 bp, 59 predicted proteins | sample PICome_11_FD_160079 | JGI IMG/M metagenome (GOLD analysis project Ga0213866, IMG submission 160079) | Coastal seawater microbial communities near Pivers Island, North Carolina, United States - PICO284 | ecosystem: Environmental > Aquatic > Marine > Coastal | place: USA: North Carolina...
ATGATGGCAGGCAAGGCAGCATTGCAGCACCTTGGCTTCAGCAAAGGCGAAGACATTAAGGACGCCTCAATCTTGGCAGACGTGGTGACCACCATGGTCAGTCAATGGCTCAGTAAGGAAGGTATTGCCACCAGCAAAGACGAAATGAAGGAAGCCATTGGCAAACTTCGTTCCATCTGCGAAGAAGGCACTGCTGAGCAAGTGGTGCGTGGCATTACTGCCTTTGTAGAAGCAAAAAAGTGATCATCGCGGCGGCCCGTTTCGCACGGGCCTTTGCCGGCTCCATTGTTGATGACAGCCCTTCATTCTATCCTGACGATGCCCCTTCCTCTTGACCATCGCCCTGTTGATTTCTCGCTGCTTAGCGCATGTCCAGCTTGCGAAGCAGGGTGGCAAGCTGGTCCTATTCCTAAGGAAAGCCAATGGCTCTATGGCGATGCAAAGTTCTTTTCTCGCGTGATGGGCATTTATGACAGAGACAAGGACTGTACTGTTGCCTGGCAATGCCCTGATTGTTGCGCAAGGTGGGATAGGGAAACTGGTAAGAGGATTGGCAATGGGGAAAAGATAGTGTTGCGGCCTAAGGAATGGAGATGAATACTACCAACCGCTGCACACAATAGCCATGAAAGTCATTGGAAATCTGCGCCCAGGGCAGCTCTCTGGGTATAAAAAAGCATCGTCGCTATCCGTGAGTCTCGCAACTATGGACATTGGACAAGTTGAAAGCGGGGATATTGCTACAAGTAAGTGCAAACGCTTGTACGAGTTTCTTGCATCACAAGGGTATGGCATCAGAGAGAGTCTACTGTCTTGGGATGAGCCTGCCCTAGTTGCGGCGAAAGGAAATGTCCCGCCACACGATGACAGAGGGCTAGGATTGATTGCCTTTTGGTTGCTACACAAGCAGCCGCTCAGCACGAGAAGAGAAAGTAAAGAGGCCCAACTTTTTGTAAATAATCCGTGGCTGTTCACTAATCAGCGTCATACATCCATGAAGGTGGGGGATGTTGTGGTATTCAACGCCAACGCAACTCATGCGTGGATGTGTGATGGCGGCATTTATGCCATTAGTCAAACAATTTCTCGTTCCCAAAAAGCATCTGGCCTGTTTCGACCTTTCTCTTGAAGCAACGATGACACGCACCTTCCATCACATTGCTCCGCAACGGATTCGCCTCAATGGCCGCAGACACTATGTCATGGAGGCTTGCCCAGGCGTGCCTGATGGAAAGGTGCTGCCAAGCGTCACTACCGTGCTTTCGTCTATGGCACCAGTCAGCAAGACTATGGCCATCATTAACTGGCGAAAGAAAGTAGGCGACGAAGAGGCCAATCGTCGCACAAGGCTTGCTGCTAATCGTGGCACTTGGCTCCACGCCATCATGGAAGATTGGTTTGGCGACGAAGACATAGAGCACCATCTTGATAAGGCGCCCGACTGGAAGCCCTATTTTGAAAGCGTGGTGCCATTCCTTGAGACCATTCAATCACCATTGCTCTTGGAAAGTGCAGTGGGATGGTATGACGAAGACAAGGCGATTGGTTATAGCGGCACTCTTGATATGGTCGCGCAAATGACAGACGGTTCTATTGCTCTGGTCGATTGGAAAACCAGTTACAAAGAGAAGCCTGATTATCAGCTTGCTGACTATAAGAAACAACTTGGAGCCTATTCCATGGCAGTGGAGGCCATGTACGGACAGCCCATTGACAATGCTTGGTGCGTCATTGCCTGCTTTGATCCTGAAGCCAAGGACAGCGAGCCCATCATGCAGCTTGTCCACTTGAACGAGGCTGAGCTGGTCTGCGAGCAGGCAGTGTTCACCAGCACCGTGCAGAGGTTTTTCGCCGCTCACTACCCCGGAGGGCGAGCGTTTGACATTCTGGCGGACAAGGGCTAAGCTAACGAAGCCCTGAGCAAGGGCAACCATCCCTCCTACGGAGAAACACCATGGCCAATCGGCCTCCTATCACTGCTGCTCTGGATCTGACGCCTGAGCTGATGAACAAGCTCAAGGCCGCCGGTCCTAACGATCGCGGCAACTACTCCCTCGACCTTGCAGTCTGGGAAAACACCAAACGGTCTTCCGACAAGGCGCCTGGCTTCACTGGCAGCGTCAAGGTGAAAGGCGACAAGGACGGGCCGAAAGGCTATGCCTCGGTTTGGGTGAATGGCGATCTTGGCGGAGGCAGCGGCGGCGACTCTGACTTGTTCTGAGCACCTCTTGTTCTGAACACTCCCCAATCTTCTTCTGTTCTGGGCGCTTTGGCGCCCTTTCTTTTCTCTAACGATGACCTTCCTCAACGACCGCCAAATTAGCCGCCTTGCTGATCTCGACATCTTTCAGCCGTATGTTGGCGAAAAGCGCCGCACACTGGACGATGGCACCAAAGCAATCAGCTATGGCTTGTCGCAAGCGGGCTACGACATTCGCCTCTCGCCTAAACAGTTCCTCGTTTTTGATGCAGATTGCGACCAGGCCTGCCCTGTGCTTGACCCTAAGCTTTCCGACCCAACCATTCCTTACGAAGCCGCTCTTGTCCATGGAGAAAATGGCAGTTTCTTTGAGCTTCCTCCCCATAGCTTTGGCCTTGGCGTGAGCCTTGAACTGATCTCCATGCCGCCGAGCATCCTTGGCATTTGCGATGGGAAAAGCACTTATGCTCGCTGTGGCATCATCATCAACGTGACGCCCATCGAACCTGGCTGGTCTGGTCACTTGACCATGCACATCGCCAATCCTACGCCTTTCCCGGCTCGCATCTATGCCAATGAAGGCATCGTGCAAGTAGGGCTAGTGCAACTGGCAAGCAATGTGGCGCAGGCTTACACGGGCCACTACCAAGACCAAGGCGCTAAGGTGCAGCTAGCAGCCGTGTGATGCCTTGAGCGCTCTTGAAGATCAGTTCCTTGGCCTTTGGCAAGCCCACTATCCTCAGCTCAAGCTAGAGCGAGAATACAGCTCCATCGAAGCCTGGGAAAAAGATTTCCAAGAGCGCTATTCACGCTCCAAACGTTCCAAACGCTATCGTCTCGATTTTGCTCACCCCAACAGTCGCACCGGCATTGAAATCCAAGGTGGCGTTTACAATCGTGGTCGTCACGTTACTGGCTCGGGCTATGAAAGAGACTGTAGAAAATACAATCTTGCTTATACCAGCGGCTGGACGATCTTCCTTCTCACCGCCCAAATGGCCAAGGAAACTTCCTGGCTTTCGCTAATTGCTTCTCATATCGCTGCATCGCCTCACCGGCCTGAGTGAGCATTTCGTCTGCCGCAACTAACGAACTTTCTTGCACTGCCATGGCCTGACGAAGCTGGATGTTTTCCAGCATCAAGCTTTGCACAGCCGTGCCTTGTGCAATGTGGCTTTCCCAGAGCTGAATGGCTACGGTGCGGAGCTTTTCCTTGTCGTCGCAATTTTGCAGAAGGCGACGCTGGGAATCCAGCAGGAACTCACGCTCCGTTGAATGCTCAAACGGACCCATCCAGGCCACTCCATCACGACCATCCAATACTAGCCTTACTGGCAGGGCAAACTTCGCCATAGGACAACTAGCTCTCTCATAAGGCTAACGCCAAGTCAGGAGGAGGCGATGGGGAGGGCCGAAATGATTGGTGGTGCTTGCCGAAAAGGCAGTGGCAGACTACGATGGGCAGGTCCCCTGCTGACCCGTCACGGCCCGCCGGGAGCCTATCTCGGCCTCCACCACCTACCACCCATCTCGTCCCGTGACACCTTCCATCCGCGCCACTGTTCGCTTCATCCGAGAAAAGGGCGGAACGGTCGAACGCCTCTTGCCTATCCGAGTCACCGATGTTCCACGCCCTTACACCCTGAATCAGTACCGGGTCACCCTGCCGGGCATTCCCTCGGTGGTCATCGACGAAGTGCTGATGCGGATGCTCTCGTCTAACGAAGGTCGCGACATCTTCTGCATTGTCAAACAAGCCGCCCGCCTCACCACCTGCCACGCATGAACTCCCCTTCCATTGATCCCCTTGGTGACGGCCTGAGTCGCGTGGTGTTGCTCGACTCCCTAGGATCCAGCCTGTCTGTCGTGAACGATGCCAGGCAGAGCTTTGATAGCCATTCTGACGAATGGTCTGAGCGTGATACAAAGCTCATCAACTATCTCGCAAAGCACCATCACACTTCTCCATTTCGCGGAGTGGTGTTTAAGTGGTGGGTGAAGGCGCCACTGTTTATTGCTAGGCAGTGGTGGAAGCACGTAGTTGCCTCCACTTATGTTGATGATCAACTGGGCTGGAATGAGAAAAGTTTTCGTTACTGTTCTGCCGAAGACGTAGACTTCTATGTGCCTTTGCAATTTATGAAGCAAAGCGCAAGCAATCGTCAAGCGTCAGACGGCCCTGCTGGCGACCGAGAGGCTACGATCGCCTTCAGTGCCTACGCAGACGCCATCCAGGCGGCGCGTGAGGCCTATTCGGCAATGTTGCTGGCAGGCATCAGCAAAGAGCAAGCACGAGGCGTTCTGCCGGCTTGTATGTACTCCTCGTTCACTTGGACGTGCTCTTTGCAGGCGCTGTTCCATTTCGTTTCCCTGCGCATTGGAAAGGATGCTCAAGGGGAGATTGCCGCCTATGCCAGTGCCTTGATGGAACTTGCTCGTCCAGTGGCGCCTGAAGCATTTGCTGCCTTTGAAACCAACAACTATTCCTTCTGACCATGAATGATTCCGTCAATTCTCCCCAGCACTATACGCTTGGTGGAGTGGAATGTATTGAAGCCATTGAGGCATCAATGAGCCCCGAAGCCTTCAAAGGCTTTCTTAAAGGCAACATTCAAAAATACGTCTGGCGCTACGAGCAAAAAGGAGGCACAGAGTCTCTCAAGAAAGCCCAATGGTATCTGCAGTGTCTCATTGCATTTTGTGAAGCAGAAGAAACCAAAGCAGCCAAAATCTACGAAGCCGTGAAAGAACTCACGGACGAAGCTGCTTACGATCCCGACGACTACATGATCAGCGGCTGTCCTGATGGTTTCTGCCCCATGCCTAACATAAGGCAAGGACCGTCTCAGCCCATGTTCTCCCCTATTAGCTAACCAGCCAAAGCAAGTTGCAAAGAAGGCGGCCAAGTGGCCGCCTTTTCTTTTGGGCTTTCATGTACTGGCAGCACCCTTTGATTTTGTTCCATCCATTCCTCCCAGCTACCAATGTCAGTGTGGGCGCTTACGAAGCTATGGGCATGAATCCAAGCAAGCAAAGTTTCTTCCCTATGTTGGCTCCAATGCGCCAGTGGGCGCCACCATTCAAACAGCGGCAAGTTTGACTTGGAAGAATTACAGGAAAGACAAGCCGGGACTGTGTTCCACTTCGCATAGTGAGGCCCTCCTTTGCTTTTGGGAACAATGTGATCAAGAGTCAGCCGTTCGTTCCACTTGCCACAGTAAGCACAAGCGCAATGGCCAAATGGTCCGCGCAGCAGGTAGTCCTCAAAGATGCTTTTCCTGAACCTACGTTTTGCTTCTGAAGGGCGTAGTTCAATGAGAGAATGGAGCAGTTCATTAGGCCCACTTCCCTTCGGCATGGAACTATTGCTTTTCCTTAAGCATAGTCAGGCGCTGAGAATGATTGGCAGTGCCTAGAATCAAAAGGAAGTATAAAAAGCTGATGACTCCTTGGCAGGAAAAACTTGCAAACATTGCTGCCACTGTCACGGCTGGAATGCTTCTCGCCACTGGTGGCATGATGATCACCATTGGCAATCAGCAGATTCGCATTACCACGCAAGTAGAAGGGCTCACCAAGGAACTGGGCCACCTCACGGAAAACATTAAGGAGCTTGAGACCCGTGTGCGTACGTTAGAAGTGCGGGAACCATAGGCTTGCTAGCATTATTGCAAACAATGGAGGCTATTCCCATGGGCGCTGTCGAATGGTTCGTAATTGGCGGCATCATCGTCGCTGCTGTTGACCAAATCATCCAGCACACTCCCTACAAAAGCAATAACATCGTGCAGCTTGTGCTCACTGGTCTCAAGGCAGTGTTCCGCACTAAGCCCTGACTGTGACGGCAGTTGCCAATTCCTGGGAAGGCATTAGCTCCTATGCCAAGCGCGTGGGGGCTAAGTTTCCCGAGCTTGTGGCAGCACAATGGGCCATTGAGAGTGGCTTTGGTAAACGCTTTTCAGGAAAGAACAACGTATTTGGACTGAAAGGCGATGGCACTTCCGCCACCACGCAAGAGTTCTACGATGGGGAGTGGATCGTCATCAGCGCCAGCTTCATTGATTTTCCAAGCATTGCGGCTTGCGTAGAGTATCTAGTAAGCAAGTGGTATAAAGACTGGCGTGGCTATAAGGGCGTGAACAATGCGCCCACAAGGGAAGGTGCTGCAAGAATGCTTCAGAGTGAGGGCTATGCCACTGATCCGGCCTACGCCGATAAGCTCATTTGCTTGATGAACCAACACGCTCCGCAAACCATGACTTCTCCCATCGTTCTTTCTGATGCTGCCAAGTTCTACAAGGAACTGCCTCACCAGGCGGAAGCATGGTCATGGCTACAGAAGCAGCTCACTGCTGCTGAGCTTGAGGAGTTTGCAAGACTTTATCGTCGTTCCCCATCGCCCTCCTTCCAGAATCCCCTGCCAGTGCCCTATTTTTCTCAACGGGACAATCTATCGGGACAAGGCTTTCGTGAGTGTTTCAGCAGCTCCTGTGCAATGGTGGCGGCGTTCTATGGGAAGGTGAAGGGAGACGATGAATACAACAACATTCGCGCTCGCTTTGGCGACTCTACCAATTCCACTGCACAGGTGAAGGCCCTGCAAAGCCTTGGCCTGAAAGTGGCATTCAGGCAAAATATGAAGCTCGCTGATCTTGAAGCTGAGATCAAAGCAGGCTTCCCCGTGGCAGTTGGCTGGCTACATCAAGGAAACTATCGTCGCCCATCTGGAGGAGGCCACTGGAGCGTCGTCGTTGGCTTGTCTAATGGTGGCGTGATCATGAACGACCCGAACGGCCTTGCTGATCTTGTGCATGGTGGTTATCAAAGTGCGACTGGCGGAAAGTTTGCCACCTACGCTAACCAGTATTGGCTTTCTCGCTGGGAAGTAAAAGGAGGCGATGGGTGGGGGCTGATTGTACGACCATGACTAACGAAACCATCTTCAACGCATTGGGTTATGAGCTTCTGCTATTCGCCATTCGCAAATGGCCTTGGCTTGCTGGCAATGCTGCCGTTAAGGCTCTCTTGGCCCATTGCGAACCATTCTGGGCAGAATGGAAAACCGATAGGACGCTCAAGAAAGTAGACGAGCAAGCAGCAAAGTTAGTAGCGCAATGGAATGAGGAAGATCGTCACCATCGCGCTCATGAACTCGCAGCAGTGGCAGAGGAGATGTTCCCTGATGCCACAGTTGTGCCAGTAGATGATGCTCCAGTGCCAAGTGTGATGATCATTAGACAGGCTCCCGCTGGCGCTTCTGATGCAATAAGGGCCTTGGGAGGTGAACTACGTATCACCTACAAGCTGGAGCCATGATTAGCTTTCTGGTGCTATGGGGCATTCTGTCTTGCAGTGTTGCAAGCCTTTCCATTTGCTGCGAATATGGCAGAGCCCATCGCATCAGTGAGCAATCGCTTTTAAAAGAAAAGAAGCGCTGACAACTTAGACGTTGCTGGCAATACAAGCATTATGCTGATACTGCACCCTCCACGATGTCCGCCACTTCTTGCGTGGTGGCGGCATTGGCCAGCCTGCTGAGCTGGGTGTCGAGGTTGGCACTGGCCAATCCCACGGCGCTGCGGATGTCGGCTGCGGCGATCGTGACGGTGCCGGTGGTGTTGTCAACGGGAACACCTAGCAGTACGCTGCCAGCAGCAGGAACGGCGCAGGTGCCGGTGAGTTCGCTGCTGGGGCCATAGACAGTGCCGCTGCGAACATTGTTAGTAGCAGGGTTGCCGCCTACGGAGTCGGCTGTATAAAGGGGGCGAATGTCGGAGAGGGTATTATTACGGACTTGGTAATAAGTATTGGTTGGCGTGGCTGTAGTCCATCTCCACTTGGGGGCGCATACGGCATGAGTGCCGTTGGTACTGCACAGCAATGGACCACTAAGATAAATAGTTGGATTGTAAGAAGTAACAAACAGGGCATTTATATCATCTTGCGGAGTAACTGTTCCAGTAATTGATACAGTCGCTAAAACTGAGGTAAGCTCTACAATCGCGGGCTTGGTTACGCCAGCGGTAACATTTCCGACAACATTGACATTTACTCCGTAGTTGTTTGTTCTGATGGCCCCTTGGCTTGCGCCTCCAGAATCTACCGAGCCAGTTATGTTTAGAACGCCACCATTGGCGGCCAATGATCTTGCCACGATGGCATTTGCACCAGAAGTAACTGAAACGTTGCCGGTTATATTAAATGTTCCTGAGCCAATAAAAACAAGGCACGAATAGGATATAGCAGTTAGATTGCCAACATAGTTTACAACCGCCGGAGAGTTTAAGGTAAATGCTATTTCATCATTGTTGAAACTGTTTTGACACAGACCTGCTCCAGTACATGTAACAGTGATGCCATCGGTAAACCTGATTTGCCCGCCCGACGAGATGCCCGAGGCGCTTGTTGTTCTTATGCTCAGCACCGTAGGCGACGTATCAATGGTCACCGTATAGCCATTAGCATACACGTCATCAGTACTTGTCGGTAGCGCACCAGTGTTCCATACCGTCGTGTCCGACCAGTTGCCGCTTTTGACTGCGTAGACGTTGGCCACTTATCACACCCCCTTGGCAGTTACAAAAGCCTGCAGCGCAGCTTCAATCGCCTGCACGCAAGCCGCCAGTGCAGGGTCATTCTGGGCTTGCTCAAACGCATCGCCGTAGACCACGGCACGGGCTTGGTCGTCCAGTTTCTCCACCAGGCCATCGCGCACCCGAAACGGCGTCAGCCTCATGGCCACGCTGCATCCAATGCTGCTCTCGCGCCACAGCGGACTCACTGCCAGGTTGATGCCGAGCATGTTGTAATCCCCCTCGGGGGACGACACTGGATTGTTCGTGATGATGGCCATGGGTTAGGTGTAGGAATGAGACGCTCTACCAGTCCAAGTGACGTTGGTGGCAGTGCCTTTGCTGGTGCGGATGCCGGCAGTAGTGTAAGTGGTTTTGATGATAGTCCAAACACTAGCGTCAACGCTACTTCCGACAGGTGCAGTGCCCACGTAAATTGTACCGGCAGTTGACGCATCAATCAGCACTTCACCACCACTATCACCACCGCCTCCGCCGGCAATTTCTACCATTGTGCCATCATCAGCTTTAATGTAGAGCTTCTTATTCTGCTTGTCCCAAGCAGGCTCTCCCACTTCAAAACTGGCGCCACTAGGAACGGTGGTGCCTTGACGGAGAACAATCTTATGGTTGCGAGCCATTAGTAGGTGCCGCCGTCAATGTCAAAGCCAGAGACGGTGCCATCTTCAAGAAAAGTCACTAGATCGCTTAATGCCACTTGCACCATGGTTCCGGCATCATTGACCACCATCGTATCAGTGGCTGCCAATGTGGTCGCAGTGGCACTCGTGCTACCGTCAATAATGTTTAGCTCAGTGGTCGTTACTGTGGCGCCATCAAGGATGGCTACTTCCCCTGATGTCAGCAGGGCCAGTGCTGAAGCAGCGCCGGTTTGCATACCAGCCAACGTGGCCAGGTCATCATCAAGATCCAGCTCAGTGCTTGTAATCTGTAGGCCGCGCCCACTGCGAATGTCAAGACTAAACTCAGTGCCTGTCAGATCTAAGCCGTCACCAGCCGTGTAGGTGGTGTTTGTATCAGTAGCAGCAATGGAAATAGTGCCGTTGCCATTAGTGATGGTTACATTGGCGCCAGCAGTGAGCGTGGCCTTGGCTAAACCACCAGTGGCTGTATTACCAATCAGCAGTTGACCATCCGTGTAACTAACCTGTCCCGTTCCCCCTTTGTCTACGGCAATCGTTGAAGCGTTCCAAACACCACTTGTCAGTGTGCCGACGCTGGTGAGACTGGAGGTGGTAATGCCGGAGCCTAAGGTGGTACTGCTTAAAACGTTGGTGCCATCAATGTAGTAGCTCTTCCCGCTAGCGAGATTGATATGCTCGCTGGATGTCCACGCATCAGTGGCATCCACCCAATTCCACGTTTTGTCAGTGGTGCCTTTCAGCGTGATGCCGCCGCCATCAGCTCCTGCATCCGTTGGGCTACTGGTGCTACCCAGTTCAATGTTTTTATCGTCCACCGTGATGGTAGTGCTGTTGACGGTTGTAGTGGTGCCGTTGACGGTAAGATCGCCGCCGACAGTGACATTACCAGTGGTGCTAAAGCCATCAATGGTGGCACCAGTTAGATTCAGGGTGCCAGTAAAAGTTTTGACGCCGCTAATGGTTTGCGTGCCGTTTAACGAAACAAACGCACCATCGCCTGCGATGGCCGGAATCGTAGTGGCATCACCATTACCGTCCGCTCCTTTTCCATAGTAAAGAATGCCATCAACTTCGTTGAAAGCAAGCTCGGCATTTTTTAGCCCTGACGGCGCTCCTGCAGCACCGCTGACACGCCGCTTAATACGAAGAATGTTGGCCATTAGAAGTTTGCTCCATCAACGATTGTAGCGATGGTCCATGTCGAGTCGGCCTTGAATGTTGCAGACCCAGCGTCGTAGTACACAATGCTTTTGTCTACTTTAGCGCTTTCGTCCACGACTATTCCTCCCGCACCAGGCGGCCCCAGCGGTCCTTGTGGGCCTTGAGCAACAATGGTCGCCAACTTTGTGATTGGCGCATGAACTTCCGCTGTGCAACCACGTTCCGTAATTGCAATGATTGCCTGTTCGTGCCTGATTTCTACTGTATTCATGGCCTATAGCTCAAGCCAGGATTCCAGAATGCCGTGCCTTCTAGCATATAGAACTGATCGCCTCCAGGCTCCGTCACAAGGAAATCATAAGTGCCCTGTTCCGTGATGCCGCTTGTCACGGACGAAGGAATCTTCATGCTGAACATGCCGCTTGCCTGTACAGTCCAAGCAAAAACAAAGTCAGCGAGCTTTGCTGATGCAGTGCGGTTCCATAGCTGCCCTTCTACGGTGTAGCCGCTCATATTTACTGGCACGCCATCGCCATCCTTGTATTGCACATCCAAGGAGAACGTAGCCCCTTGATGAATGGTTATGTCGTACTTAGCAGGCTCTTGCATGGCACCATCTCCCTTTGTCCACTATAGACAAGCGGCACCAGCAAGCTGGCTATTAGTCGCCAGTAGTCGTTCCTAAAAACACCCGCACTGGCTGCTCAGGTGTGACGAGATAGTCGTCCCAACCATCGGGCAGGTCGCCGACGTAGTTGACGTGCCAGCCTTCAAGCAGGGTGGGCTCCACCAGCACCTCGCCGGTTTCGGGGTCCCACTCGCCACCGATGTGGATTAGGCCCACCACGTCGATCGCCCAGTCGTGGCTGGCGGTGATGACCTCGGCGTCGTCGTTGAGGAATCCCGCAGTCTCCAGGGCGGCCATGCCGGTGGGCTCGTCGGGGAAGCGCAGGTAGTGAACATTCATGGGCTAGGCGGTGATGGACTGCAGGGTGGCGTTACTGAGGCGCTGGGGCCAATAGGCGAGGCGGCGGATGGTGCCATTAATACGATCAACGCCAAATTGCGATCCAATATCAAGCACGTTGACAGTGCTTGGAACACTGCCACCGGTGTCAGATCCTACTGCCGACCCATTGCTAGACAGACCAAAGTCATCGGTTTTATAGCCAGCAGAGGCGGCAACAAGGCCAGTAGCAAAAACAGAGCCTATAGACGGGGATGCGTATAACGTCCCCCCTGAGGCTACAAGTAGCTGAGGGTTATTGGAAGAGTTAAAGAGAATGCCGACACGGTTATTCCCGGTGCCGTCGCTGGCCGTTAAAACTCGCCTGTTACCTCCTGAGGGCTGAGGCGCTGCAGCAATGACAAGAAAAGATCCCTCATCCTGCCGATACCACGAACTAAAGTTTGCGCCCGTAATACTCGCCACATCCGCACTACGGGTGGCGGCGGAGTCGGTGGTGGGGATGACGCTCGTAGCAAAGGCGCCCTGCTCTAGCTGGGGCATGCCGATGCGGAGGGTGAAGTCAATGGTGCCGCCGGTTGCAACTATAAAAGACAAGCGTGGACTTAATCCAGTAGTTGCAGCATCTGTAAGAGTTCTTGTATGCGCAAATCTTTGTTGAACAAGCGGGGCAGAACTAGCGGTGATATTTGTTGTTGAAGATACAAAGTTCGGCAACTCATACAAAATAAGCCTAGGGACCAGGACAAAGCCAGCACCTGTGATTGCTCCAGCCACAACTTTTGCATATAAGCTCTTTGTCCATACTTGCCCTTGAGCAGCGGTAATTGTTCCGCTATCAAAAGTTATGTCCATGTAAAAGTTACTGCCAAGCGTGTTGGTTCCAGAAAACTTGATGTCAACGTAAGCAATTCCATTTTCTGTTCCGGTGCCGACAATCTCCCTGGTAATACCATTGGCAGGTGTTGTTGACGACCAATTCGTCGGCAACGTTCCCGGCGTACCAGCCACTGCACCCACCATTGTGTTGTTGCGGATGCTGTTGCTGCGTTGCTCCTCCACCAGCAACCCCAGGCACTCCCCCGTCACCGGGTTGTGGTCAAACCTCGGTACGTTCTCCGCAGCGGTCTTGACCAGCCCATCGCTGCCGACATACGTGCCCGCACTGGCGCGGGTGAAGGTGACGAGGTTCTGGCCGGTGATGGCATCCGCGAGGCTTTTGTTCTCAGCAAAGCGCAGGTCCAGCGACGCCTGCTTAAAAGTGCGCCGCAAAGGATCTTGCTGGATGGCGCCAATCGTAGAAGGAGTGAGAAGCACGATTAAACAGCCAGATCGCCAGTGATCACGTATTGATCCGCTTCAATAGCGAATACAGCCGCCACGGAATACTGTTTAGCAAGCCTAAACGTACTAGAGGAAGTGAATAGCTGCACGCCAGAAGCACCAGTCACTGTCACATTACCACTTCCCATTTGGACCAATGAGCAAGAAAAGTCGCTCGGCAACCCCGAAGCAACTGTCACTGTAATGCCGCTTGCATTATCAAGCTTAATCACTTTTCCATTGTCCGCTGCAGCCAACGATCGCGTGGTGCCAGATGTTGTGACAAGCTCTAAAGCCTGCGATGGGAGGGAAAAATAAAGCTGATAGTCCGACCCTCCGCTAATGGCCACTGCAGCCCCAGAGGAAGTGGTTACTGTTACGCCACCAATGGCAAACGTAGGCGTTACGCCAGACGCGCCTGCAGGTCCTTGCGCTCCAGTGAGACCAGTGTCTCCGCGATCCCCTTTGGAACCACGAGGCCCTTCGGGACCAGCAGGCCCTTCGGGACCAGTTGCTCCTGATGGTCCGACAGGCCCCTGAATGCCTTGCACTCCAGGAATGCTAAGTCCCAGCTCAATAGTATCTCCTTCGGCAATCGTCAGCTCTACATTTGCCATGGTCAATTCCTAGAGCAAGTGCCAGACACTGTTACCAAGCCCTTCAACCAATAATAACGCTCCCCACCAGGTGAAGTCAGGCTCACGTCATACTTATATTGCCCTGTTGAAAAGTCGGCGGTTTGAGCAGGGGATAACGATAGGTCGAAAATGCCGCTGACAGTAGAAACAATGGAAGAAGAAAAGCTATCAATAATGCTATGGGAGTCTGTATAGCAAATGTCTGCATCAATGGTATAGCCGCTGAGGTTGATGGGGCCACTTTCCCCGCTAGCAGTCAGCCTCATCGAAAAAGAGGCGTTCTGCAAAACAACAATATCGTAAGTGGCAGGGTAGATCACAATTCAATCTCCAGCGGCATGGTCTGCTGATTACTGCCTGCTTGTTTTACCATCTTACATCGAATTGGCTGAGGATGACCTGCAAAGTCATGGCGCTGGCCACAAGCAGCCTCAATAAAGTTCTCGCCAGCCAAGCATTCCCGTGGCCTTTGCATTGCCAGAACTTGCCACTGTCAAAAACAATTCTTCGCTGCTTCCGTCAGGCTTCACTCCCAATGACAACGAAAGCCCAGCAGGTGTGTTCACTTCCAACGAACCAGCAGACGAAAACAAGCCACTATCAATGACCGTGCCTCCAGAAATAATGCTCCCAGAGCTTGTCACTTCCACATTGCCTCTCCCATTGCTTGATGCCGCCCAGGTGAAGCCAGAAACTGTAGGATTGCGGCGGAGCTTCCATTCAATGGTGGTGGAGCTTTCCGTCACTAGATCGAGCTTTGCTGGAATGACAATGTTGTCAGTGCGTCCGCTAACCATGCGAATGCCTGCAACAATACGCTCTCCGCTTGTATTAGCAATGGCGTCAATGGAAGGGGCGATGGAATAGATGGGGCCAGATAAGTCATAGCCAGCTTCGCTCATCACCGACGAACACACTTGCTTCATCGTCGCACCACTGACCGTCGCCTGTGCCTCTATGCGATAGGACAGTGGGAGAGTGGCAGTGGTCATATACACGCTGCTGATGTTATTGGCATGTAGAAACTCATGGCAATAGCGATATTCGCCGTCAATAACAAAGCCCACTCTTACTCGTCCCACGCCAAGCCATTCCAAGTCGGTGGCGAAGATGTTGGCTTTAGAAAAGTCAAGCCATGGGGCAGTATCAATGTTCCATTCGTCTTGATCCACCACTGTTTCTTCTACGCTGCCTGTAGCAAACGAACGAATGACAAACTGAAGCGTGGTGCCACTAGCTCTCAGAATGATGCCATTGCTGCTGCTGAAGTAGCCCACTTCCTGAACAAGACCTTCTTGCAGCGAAGCGCCAACAAAGCTTTGATAGATGAGCAGGCTTTTACCAGGAAGATAGGGAAAGCGCTTCACCGTACGCCTCAGCACGCTATCTCCAGAAACGGTGACGGTCATCGCCACTGAGCTTTCATTAGGCAGATGCACAGACGTGCCACTACCAACAATGGTTTCATTCCACTTGTCAGAAGCCTTGCTATAACGCAGCACGCTATCAAACAGCGTAAAGGGCTCACTCACGCGAGCCCTGCCAAACGCATCAATGGCACCACTATCAGGGCCGCTTTGCAAAATCTGCCCGCGATGATCAGCTTCGATGATGGTTTCAAACTGCTCACCACCAGCTCTTACTTGCCCCATTGTTAGTCCATCGTCTTCTCTTTAGTGTAGCCGCAATAGGCTGCACCGTATTCGTCGGCAAGGGCAAGGAAGGCATCGACAACACTACAAGGCGAAAAGCCAGTGCCCACTGCAAATTGAAAGAACTGTCTAGTTAATGCAGTGGCAGTGTCTGTTTCTTGGCATTGATGGATGATTTCTTGATAGCCAGCAGTGTCATTAGTGGCCTCTCCAGAGAAACGATGGGAGAAAGTGTAGGAATTGACAAAAGCGCTCATGGCATAAAAAGGAGGCAGCCGCAGCATACCTCCTTCCATTGCTCTCGTCAATCAGCGGCCTTGCCCGCGCAAAGGCTTTTTGCCGCGCCTGCGAGGCCTTGAATGCTGGCCGAAGCCATCTCGCGTTGTCTTGGGAGGACCGGCCTGATGCTCGCGCTTAAGGGCGCTGTTGCCGCCTTTCGTTTTGACTGCCAATGTTCCAAGGGAGAACGACTAGAGCATCATACGCTGCTCAAGGCTCTTGCGGCCAAACCACTTCCCAAGGGAATCCTTCCTGCTCGGGCACGTCTCGCAATGCCTGACGGTAGGCGGCCCATCCATCTTTGTCGCTAATCACATCTGGAAGCTGCGTCCAATCAGAAGCCGTCAATCGACGATTGCGCTCATTCCTTACTTCTTCCGCTTTTAAGGCATTGCGCTCAGCAGATTGTTCTGACGTTGTGTCAATAATCTGCCAAGCTTGAGACCATTCCCCGTCAATCAACTCAGGATTGGTCTCAACAAGAGTTTGGCTTGATGGATCGTAAGACGGTGGAGTTTGCTCAACCACAGGAAAAACATTCCATGCCGCCAGAGTCGCAAGAGAAGGACTGGCGGGAAAGCTTACATTAGGGAAGTCGCGCCTAAGAAGATCAATGGAGTAGGGATAGACTTGAACAATTTGATTTGGAGCGAGAACGTAGGTCATGATGGTTAAACGGCGAACTTGCGGAATGCTCGCACCTGAAGAGCAAAGTTTTTGCCATTGCCAAAGCTGTGCGCTCCATTGGAAAAATTAATTCTCCAAGCGTTGGACGTATCATCTACCACCTCTGTAGAGGAATAATGAAATCCAGCAATAAAGGCTTCCGAGTTGAGAACCTGAAAGCTCAAGGCGGAAGTGATAGTGGGAATGGAAGTTGTACGATTGGCAGCACGCTGAGGAACCGAATAAGGGTTGACTCCCGAAGAAGTGTCATTACTTTGAGTTGTTGGCTTAAGATTTTGATAGGCAATGTCTAGTTCGTATCGCGCAGGCAAATACCAATCATCGTAACCATTGATGGTGAGCCCAGCGCAATACTGAGCTGCGGGATGATTGGCGTCGTTCATGTTGGCGGTGTTAATTGCGCCATCGTATTCATTCTGAGTGCCAGCAGAAGCTGTTGCAGATGTCTTCCACTGAGTAAGGGTTTTGTCGTTGTAGCCAGAGGCAGCAGGGGCGACAATAAGGCCGTGAGTGGCCACACCGTCTGCATTATGACTAATGTAGCCCGCGAAATAGCCGCCTTGGTAAAAACTACCAATCCTTGGAAACCCGGCAGCAGCTCTCAGTCCATGCGCAAGTCTCATGCTACGTCTCCTACGAGAACTCCATAAACTTGGGAGCTTACCTTCCAGAACTGAATAACAGTATATCCACTGGCCGCAAGCACGGGAGCACTTCCCCCCACCCATTTAACCCCTCCAGCGCCAAATGTGGCGTCCGTCCAAGTCAGTGAATAACTACTTCCATCTTCAACCATGAAAGTAACGGATTCTCCTGCCGCAAAATTGGTAGCTTTAGGCGTGCGATTGGCTCCGAGCGTAATGAGCTGGACACTGCCATTGCCCGGATCAATTTCAAAAGCAGCGCCATCTGTAATGGTAAAAACATCCTCAATAATTGTGCCAATAATAGTAGGGTCGGTAAGAGTTTTGTTGGTGAGTGTTTGCGTGCCAGAAGTGGTGACATTGCCTGAGCCCACTGTTGCCCAGCTCAAAACGCCACTTCCATTGGTGCTCAACGCTTGACCGCTGCTGCCATCGGTTGCCGGGAGGGTCCATGTGACGTTGCTGGAGATAGTGGCAGCGCCTTGAAAGCCCACCCAATTACTACTATCGGCATCTGCAAAACGCAGGTCAGACTGTGCATTGAGCGTTACGTCACCAGTTAGTGCTCCACCAGATTTTGGCAGTGCGGCGTTAGCAACGGACAAGCCGCTTGCCGCCACGCCACTGGCTGCCACTCCAATACCACTGGCCACTACTGCTGCATCAAAAGCAGTTTTCACGGCATTAGCGGTGGCCGCTACGGAAGCGCTTACGCTGTCAACACCGTTGTAAAGCTGGACAATGCCAGAGGCGGCGGTTGTAGACCCTGGAAGAATGTTGCCGCTCAGTTTTGTCGTGCCGCTGTTCAGAATACCAATGGCATGATTAGGGCTCAAATCCTGAGGCACTCCACTTGTCACCGCGCCTTTGATTGACAGCGCCGGCATGTCAGCCAATTTTTCATTGCCAACAGAACCATTGGCAATGGTAGTGTCGTTCAGAATTGTATAGACAAGGGCCGTGGCGTCAAGCGTGGGAGTGGGGGAAGTCTGAACAAATTGCTTACCAGAATTAGTGCTGCCACTTGCCACAAAGGTGAACGTACCGGCAACCACTTCTGCGTCACTATTGGAATCGGCGCGACGAGTGAAAATGGCACTCACACCAGACGAAGCAGGCGTGGTCAGTGTGTAGATGCCATTTTGTACGCCACTGGCTTGATTCTTAATTAGTACGCTTGTGCCAGAGTCCGTGATACTCAGTCCATCAATGTCAGGCACGCCAGTGCCAGTGACAGTAAGCGTGAAGTTGGGCGAACCAAGATAAGTGCCAGCAATACCGCTAACAGTTGCCGCAAGCACCGACTCCTTGACAATGAGACCAGCGCTCACTTGATCGACATAGGCTCGCGTGGCAGCGTCTTGCGCACCTACGGGAGTGGCAAGATTGACAATACGGAAGCTCTGAAGATCAACGTTTTGCGTGGCGGCACTCAGCACGTCATCAGGATTCACGTCGATGGAAATGTCATTCCCATCGGTGCCAACAGTCACCTTACTGCTGCCTGCCTTGACGCCTCGCAGTTCGCCCCTGTATTCATTACTGACAAGCGTGGTGTCATTAGCCACAAGGCTTTGACCTGCCACTGCTACGCTCGTGATGTACTTAAGGCCAGCAAGGTTCTTGAGGCCCTGTAAGGCAGTGTCAGCACCAATGCCGCCTTGGCTCACGGACAATGGCGTGGTGAGGCCGCTGAGTTCCGTGATGTCGCTATTGGCGCCAGCCTTTGCCGCTCCAAGGCTTGCTCGCGCAGCAGAAGCAGTGGTTGCATTTGTGCCACCAAGAGCGATGGCAAGAGGCGAGCTTGTATTGAGGTCGTTGATATTGATGCCACTAGGCACCACGTCCACGGAAATGCTGTTGCCAGCATCGCCACTTGTCACGGCAATCTTACTGCTGCCCGCTTTGATGCCCCTGAAGTTGAGCTGCTTTGTGCCATCGCCAAGCGTGCTCACACTTTCCAGCGGGCTCACTGGATCGCCAGTGCCAGAAAGCGTGACGCCCGTGGCAACAGTAGTAGTGTTGACCGTCAGATCAACGCGATTACTGCCACCATTGTCAACGCCAGAAAGCGTGATGCCAGCGCCAGGAATGACATTCAGTTCTTGACGGGTGCCGATGGCAGTGCCGCCACTACTATAGATGGTCTTCTGAACAGTGGTGTCAGCCACCACGCTAATCGTCAGAACATTGCCAAGATCGTTATAAGAAGCGCTAATGCCTGTGCCCTCTTGCACAAGCAAGTCAATCATGTCTTGCAGGCTCTCTATAAGACTGCTGTATTTGATCTTCTTCGTTACAGAAAGTGAGGGGTTGGTGGTGTTATCAACAACGACCAGCACGTCATTGTTGCTGGGAGTGACCAGCTCCACCAAGTCCGTGATCAGCCTGCTTTGAGCCATTGCTTACGAAGCCCCACTCACTTTAATTTGCTTGAATACTGGTAGTGTAGCGCTATTTGTGCTTTCTCTCGTCCAGAAGAAAGGTCGCAACGATTGCAAGGTGGTTGCAGCGTAGGTGTAGATGGTCGAACCATTACGACGAACCGTCACTTGTCCCGTGAGCCCATTGCGGCGAAGCTCCCAAATGTCGTCGCTTTCAAACAGCAATGGTCCGCCACTGACGGTAATGTCAATACCGCTCCCGGCGATTGCTTCGGCTCTTGACGCTGCAAGCTGGAACGCATTGGCCCCAGACGGAATGACATAGTAGGTGGTGCCAGAAGCCAGGGGCTGAGGCAGAAAACCACTCGCAACGATCACGGCATCGCCTGCGCTATAGCCATGGCTAGCGCTTTGGAAGCTATCAAAGCCAACACTTACGCCACTGCCAATTCGACTCTTGGCTACGGAAGCAATGGTCTGCCCTGCAGTGGTGACATTCACCAAGGTGCCATCATTGATGTTTTCGGCAAAGCTCAGCGGATAAATGCCAAACGATGCACCATTATCAGCAATCTCTCCCTGTGATGACCAAATGGAAAGCGTGGAGATGTTGGCGGAAGTCGAGAGGCCAATAGCAGTGGTGCCAACAGTGTTACCAGACACCCCCACGTCAAACAAATCAGGGCTCACCTTGAAAGTAAGGCTTCCGTCGCGAGGATCTGCAGTGGGAGTTTGCAGAAGCTGCGTGCCCACGCAAAATGCGTAAGCTCTATCCTCTAGCTCGTTCGGCAAACCACTGGCCGAAAGATTGATAATGTCACTGCCAATGGCCATTGTCAACGCAGCCCGTAGTTAAGGAATGCCCTCACTTCAGGAGCAGGGCTAAGTGTATTATACGTGGCACTGGTTGAACAATTATAGACTCTCATCCATTCCGCATCTTTCTCGCCCAAGTTTTCGCGAATGAAGCTATCAGCAATGCGACGTGCAGCGAAAACAATCACACCTTGATCAATGGGGCGAGCACGAGAGGCCACTGCATTATCAAGCACGGTATCGTAGAAGCCGCGTCCGCTTGTAGCAGTGCTAATACCATCTGCCACATAATTGTTGTACAACGCGCCTCCACGACTCGCGGAAAGCGTTAGAGAAGTGTTGCTTGGAACAGTGCGCACATACAGAGTTTTGGTGCCAATGGTAAAGCGGAAACCAACTTCCAAAGTGTGCTTCCTATCAAGCTCAACTGTTCCGCCACCACTGATGCTCACAATCCCATAGTCTTCATTGCTCACTGGAAAGTCAAACTTGCTGTCGTATTCCGTAGTAATCGCTTCTCGTACCAAGTCGTAAATTGAAGTGAGTTCAACGCGCTGTGGTTGATCAGGGCCAGCGTAGACAGTAGTGAGCGCCTTGCCAGAAACAGTCTGTTTCACGACAAAGTTGCCTTCCAGCGTGCCCATGTCTGTAGCGACATAAGCATCTTGGAGTGTCAATGGCAGCTCATCAGGAGCTTCCGTGAGAATGTTGATAATATCGCCGTTTTCGTCATAGCCTTGCAAAAAGGCTTCTGCCAGTCCATATCCTCCCGCATCATTAAATGGAAGCGTGCCGTTAATGTGACCAACATCCGCCAAGCTACTAAACTCAGCATCTCGCAGCACCACTAGCTCGGTGGCATAGTTTGAAAGAAAGTCCAGAGTCTTAGGCAAGCCCTGCAGCGTGTTCAGAATGTTATTGTCAGCAAACGCCTTGGAACGAATGGCAAACAATGGGAAGTAATGAGCAGGCACGCTTCCGCCATACACCGGACCGATGTCCCTGCCAGCCGACAAGTCTGCCCCATAGATTTCTGCCTTCTCGCTCTCCCCTCCATCAACTTGCAGACTCAGCCCATACTTAAGGACAAACTGCGGCTCCACCAAGTAGCCAGAATTGCTAATTTCAATGGTGAAAGGCAGCACAGGCGTGCCCAGGCTTGGTGCATCAAGCGTGTCGGGAATGAGCATTTCATGCATCAACACCCAACGACCGCGAGGCGTGCGCTTAATCGTTTCAGGCAGTGTCGTCTGATCGTCTACGACAAACACATAGAAACGTGCTGAACTTGCGCCATACCATCCCCATTCAATGAGGTACATGGCATTTTGCGTGAAGTCAAGCGTGGCATTGCTCGGGCCATTGCCATCCAACGTATCGTGATTGAACTGGCTGCGAGGCACCACCACTTCCTTCGGCAGGCCATCACCAGAAGAACGACGATGGATGAGGCGGAAGTCGTCGCCTTGTCCACCGGCCCTGATCTGGAAAAAGAAGCCGTCCAGACTATCACCAAGGCCCCAGAGCTTTTCGCAAGCAGGCAGTTGCGCCTGGCTCATCTGCAGGCACACAGACGCCCGCATCACCCTGCCAGTTTGATAACGGAAACGTTTGCGCGTGGAAAGGCGTGCTCGCTGGAAGCCTCCTCCGGCCTTGGCAAGTTCAATCCTTACGCCACGACGATCTGCGTCGTGAGAGAAGGAACCAATGGGCAGAGGCGAATAGTTAATGCCAACATTCTCAAGCTGACTCCACTTCGCGCTTTCAATGTTGCCTGCGCCTGTTTCGTTTAGCCCCTGGATTTCCGTGATATAAATGTCATCACGCAGTTCGTAGTCGTCAGTGTAGTTAAACAGGCTGAGACTTTTTTCGCCTTTGGAGTTGCCAAAGAGATCGCGCTTAACCTCCGAATCTTTCTCCAAGTAGTTGGAGACTACCAGCGAGCCATCAAACAGTGGAAAGACAATGGGAATGCCGCTGGCAGTAGGAGCCTGTCCAGGCGGAAAAGGCCCTGCTTCCTGCAAGACTGTTCCAGCATTAGCACCGCTAGCTACGACAACTTCGCGGCGCCCCACCTCATGAGGAAGCGCATAATAAGTCATGGTGGATCAGCGTTCTCCCCAGCTAATGGAACCAGCGACAGTGTTGCCACTTGCGGCAATGCTTTCAGCAACAAGCACAAGGATGTCGCCAGATTCGCCAATGTCGTTAGAGATGGGACGCGTCAGAAACTCGCGGTTATAGCGGAACACTTCTTGAAGCTCAAGCGTTTGCCCATCGTCATCACCAGTGAAGAACGATGCAACAGTGCTGCCGCCTGCAAGGCCAGTGGCAGTGGTGTTGTATTCAATGGCAGAAAGCGGAGCAACGGAAGTGAAGATGCCAGAAGCCGTGGCAGGATCGTAAGACACGCCACTGATGGCCAATGCCGTAGGATTCTTCACCAGCGAAAACTTGGCACGACCACTGGAAGACAGGCCGGCCAGAAGCGGCACCACTCGCATGATATTGGTCTTGCTATTGCCGTCTTCGTTGGTGATGTTCTCCTTACAACGAATGGTCAGCAGCGGACGGGAAATGCCAGGATTGATTGAAGCAGGTGTGGCGGCACGAGAATAAATGTCATACTTGCTTGCATCGCCACCATCAATCTCTGCCTTGGTGCCATACACCTTCAGGAACACTGCCTGAGGCAGACTGCCAGTCTTGACAATGCGGAAAGTAAGCGGCAGATTGGGGTTGCCGAGACTCGGGAATGGAATGCGGTCGCAAGTGTTGAGTTGGTGAATGGTCACCCAACGAGCATTCTTGGCAGTGGCACCGGCAGGCAGGTTTTCGTCAATGGGCACAAAGGCCATCAGCTTGGCCGCACTGCCGCCATACCACCCCATCTGAATGCGGAACATTGTCACATTCGACAGGCTCAGCGTATGCACGCTGCTACCAGCGCCATTCAGCTTGTCGCCAGTGAACACGCTGCGAGGAACGATCTCCTCCATCACGGAAGGATCTTCGGGAAGCAGGCGGTAACGATGGTTGAAATAGAGAGACGATGAATCGGTGATGGTAAAGTCAGTAGAACCTACTGGTGCTCCGTGATTCTGAGGGGTTTCGCCAGAATTAGTGCGCCGCACAAAATACAGCTCGTCGCCAATAATGCGAACGATGTAGCCATTCTTCGTATCGAAAATACCAAACTCATGCGTGGCATTTGTGTTGCGCAACATGCTAACGCCAGCACTTACATCCGTAATGCGGCCTGTCTGATAGGGGAAGACAAAGCGACTTTGCATCTGCGCGACAGTCGCATTGGGCGCGTTCGTGTTGATGAGAAGTTCTGCGCCGCTCTCTTGGGGGAGGTGGACGATGGAGGAATAATCAGGCGTGCCCGTATCATCAAACGTAAGTTGCCAGGACTTAGGGTCGATGGCAAGAATGTTGGTCGAGTCCCAGAGCTGCAGGCTTGTCTGAATGCGAGGATTGCCCAGCAGGTCGTCATGCACCTCACTAGGCGCACTGAGATTGTCGAGAATGGGAACAGGCGTTTGATCGCTGGCAATCGCCACTGGCAGCGAATTGGCCATCGTCGCCTGACCAGCAGGGATTGGCTCTGTGCGGCCAACTGTTACTACTTGTTTCCCTTCTTCAATGTCAGGCATTAGTCCTTACAGCGATGTGATGCGGGGCTTCACTTGAAGCGTGCCTAATACAATGGTATCCTCCTTTAGCACTTGCAGCGTGCCGCCAGTGGAAGATGTGCCGAAAGTGGGCGTACCACCAACAGGCACAATCTCAAAAACATTGCTGGAGATAATGCTAAGCGAATTGGTGGAGTAGGTGGTGTTGTAATTGGCATTGCTGGTGCCGCTAATCCTCACTACATCCGTGGCGCCAAGGCCATGATCGCCCACAGTGGTGACGCGCAAACGATAAGTGCCAAGCAGCGCATCAATCAGGCTTCCTTGGGAGATAGAAGCAATACTCTCTGCGGCATCAACAAAAAACAGTTCCTTCAAGTCCCAAAGGTAGACGGCACTTGCATCCGGCGGATCTGCTGCTTGTCTGCCCACGTCATAAGTGAGGCTCCTGTCTGCATAGCCAAGGCTAATGTTCCTGGCTAGCGCTTCGGAGAGATTGGCAGTGAGGCCGAGCTTAAGGTGGCCAGTGGTGGCTAGCTTGATGACATTCCAAGTGTCAATAACTGTTTGCGAACCAAATACTTCCTTGATCTGGGCAAGGAGCGTGGAAGAGCTGAAGTCACGAGGCGTGCCAAGGGGCTTTTGATAGGCAAGGTACAGCTCATCAAAGCTGTCGCCCTCCCTGACTGTCACATTGATGCTTTCCATCAACTAGCCCCTGCAAGTTTATCAAGCTCGGCAATGGCTTCTGCTCGGAACGATGAAACAGTCCGTCGTGGCTGCTTCAATTCTTCAACCCGCATCAGAAGACGCTGCTTTTCACTTTTCAGTCTATCAATTTCGTCGTGCAGTGTTCCAAAGTGATTAGCAAGCGACAGTCGTTCATCTAGCTGCTTCTGGAGGGCTTCATTTTGCTGCTGCAGCAGGATTTGCTTTTCCAACGCTTCTCCTAGTCTTTCTTTCCATTCGTCACCTCCCACTTCCACTCTGCGTTCAATTACTTCCTTAATTGGCTTTGCATTGCGCGGACGATGGGCGTTTGCCTTTTGTTGAAGCAATGCTGCTTGAGCACTTGCTGCTTGGCCAGTAGCTGCTGCTAGTTGAGCTTCAATGGAGGAAATACGACGCAGGGCATTTTCCTTTTCCCCATTGAGCCTTTCCACTTCCTGCGCAAGCTGTTCATTCTCTGCCTTAAGCGCCACAAGCTCCACTGCTGCGCCTTTATCTTGCGCCTGCCGCTTCCTCACTTCTGTCTTGTAACCACGAAGATGATCAAGCTCCACTTCTTCTACGGGAGGCACCTTCCATCGTTCGGGAAACGACAGCTTCCTTGTGTCGCCTACATTGCGCCAGTCCACGGCATAAGGAGCGCCTGCTGGACATGGCGGCAGTTCAATGTCCACTTCGCCGTCCTTAATGCGGAACACCAGTTCGCCCTCAGGAGCGCCGATGAACTGCACTGTGGGGGCAATGTACAGCCTGCCATTCAAGGGGCCTTGTAGCCCCTCTAGGCGCCCTCTCACGCGGGTCATGCCGCCACCTCTCGATAGGTGATCAACACTTGATAACTGATGCCGCTGCTCACCACCGTATGCAAGCCTTCGCCGGCAGTGGTTTCAAACACTCCCATGGTGTTGCCAAACGACAGGCTGCCAGAAGATGCAATGGGAAAAGCAGGAGAAAGCGTGATGCCAGATGCGCCGCTTCTGAACTGTACGGTGCCTCCACTATCAGCAGTGACAGTGGCATTCAGCACACGCAGCTTCGTAGATGCCACGCCTGAAATGACCACTTCGCCGCTTGTGCTTGCAGCCCATGCGCTCTTAATGGACAATGGCAGCAGGTCATGCTGCAGCACATAAGGGGTGGTCAGCGTGCCGTCCCCAGCAGCCTGCACATAAGCCGTATTGCCACCAGCGTCAAGACCGAAGAGGGCCATAGTTAAAACAGCAAGAACAGAAGGCGTTGATTCTGGACAGTCCGCCCATCAGGCAGTGTAATCACGCTATTCGTCGTGAAGTCAAAGCGCAATGGGGAAGAAATGAATCTTGTGCTGTAAACCCAGGGGGAACGGTCTCTGTTTATCCCGATTGTAGCAATGCGAATCTGATATGAGCTTGCTATGTCAAACTCATCCACTGGCACTGAAATGTAGTTCTTAGTCGTTTCCCCTAGCTTCACCCATCGGTCTTCCTCTTCTCGATACATCTCCACTTCAAAAGAGCGGAAAAATGGATGGATGTAGGGCTGATTCCAGCACACAGCAGGATTGATTGCATTGAGAATGGAATAGCCGCTATACAGAAGCTGATTCCACGTCACGTCAACGGAAGCCATCTTCCTTACCTCGTTTGCAGTTGAATGGAACCAGCAGACACCACTGGCACAATTTTAGGTCTCGGCACTGACGTGCGCTGCTCATCAATGCGGGCTGCACTGTCCGCCAAGTCAAACTTGTCTTCGTAATAAGACGTGGCCAGCACTGTTGCAATGCCGTCCTCTTCCGTGAGCGCCACCACGCGATAAGGACGCGGCACCGCCACGCTTTCTCTCAAGATCCAAGGCAGAGGAGCCTCAAGGCCACTGGGAAGCAATGGGGAAACGTTGAGGATGGTGTATGAGCCAGGATCGTTCGTAACGTTTCTGGTGATGCTATTCCCATTGCCGTCGTTCAAGATGATTTGATAGCTAGTGCCAGTTTGCAGTGTCACGCTTCTGTCCAGCGTCACGCTACCTTCTGACACTGCTGGTGCAATGCCCGCCAAGATGCCAGTGTTCTTATCGGGGTCAGCAATTTCAATGACTTCTCCAGGCAGCAAGAAGAAGCCCTCGGCTCCCACCTTGAAAGTCACAGTTTCCGTTTCGTTAAGGTCGCTGAGAAGCGTCCACTTGCCAATGCGCTGAGCTAGTCCTTGTGACGTGCAGCCAAATCCGCGAATGTCCACTTCCCTGTAGCCATAGCGTTCAATACCCTGCCTATCCTCCACATATTCAATCTTGGGCTTGTAGCGATCACTTGGGTCGTTCCATGACACAAGTGCAACAGTCTTACGAGCCTTACGAGCAGTGCCTTCGTAAATGAAAGGTGGCGACGACACTTCCCCATTGTCATTCACCTCCACAACAACATTCGATGGGGAAAACAACTTGGTGGGCTGCTTCTTTACATCTTGCGTGGCAATAATCTGCCCTTGTGCGTAGTAAAGCATTCCGCGAAATGCTGCTGCCAAAGCATTCAACACTTCGAACGCTTCGCCTCTGGTGTTGATATAGGCATTGAAAGTGAAGCGCTTTTCCATGCCCCCAGAGCCATTGGGCACCATTTCGTCGCAATACTTAGCGATGGGCAGTAAGGCATAAATGTCAATGTCTTCTTCGTCAATGAACAGTCCTGCTCCATAGCGCTTATTGGTGAGCAAGTCGAAAAACACCCACACAGGATTGTTGTTGTATTCCACTCTCCAGCTTCCATTCCACACTCCTGAATAGCTGTTGGAGCCAGCGTTGTAAATAGTTGGCACCCTGATCTTCATGCCTTTCAGTAGGGCGGAAACAGTAGGCACCGCTTGGAAGTTCTCGGCAGACACTCTCACGCCAATCATGGCGGAGTTGGGGTAGCGGAGTGTTTCCGTGATGATGCCAACAATGGCACGGAAAAACAAATCATTATTACGCCTAGGACTGTCCGAATCTTCCGTAAGTCTTCGCACAGAAACCGTCCATGGGCCAACGTCTCGCAGTTGGAACGACCATTCCCTATCAAAAGGTCCGCGAGTTTTGCCTTCAATGAATGTTATCAAGCTAGCGATAAGTGCTCCACCAGCACCTCTCACTTCAATAAGGAACTCCACCTTGTCGCCTTTGATGTCGCCTTCATCTGTCACGCGGAACAATGATGCCACGCCCACTCTTACAACAACTTGATTTAACAAAGAGTTCGTAGTTGTTACAACAATCGGGCCGGTGTCCCTCTTTACTTGCAGGCCGACAGACTGTTCAATGCGAATGTCGTCAAAGCCAGGCAATGATGCCTGCCCTTGAGAGCCATTCCTGAACGACACCTCCACGCCGCTATCAAACCGTCCAAGAGGCGTGTCGTCCAAAAACACACTACTATCTGGACCGCCTACAAGTCCTTCAATCTCCCCTTCAGAAAACACCGCCAGCAAACTTGCAGACGCCTTGCTTCGTAGCGTGTCGGGATCTTCGGACGGTCCTCCTCCACTCTTGCCGCCACTGCCGACAATTTTCCAATCGTTTTTGGCAAGATTATCTACCATCACACTGGCGCTCCTTCAGTGGAGATGGCAGAAGAAACAATCAATGGTGATGCAGCAAGAAACTGCCCGTAAAGCAAAGGCACAGGAAAGCCTTGTGTGGTGAGTTCTGCTGCACGATCAAACAGGAAACTACGACTGCCGCCTTCGTCTGGCTCTTTAGGCGATGGCGTGAGCAGCTCTGCAATGCCACCAAACACCAAGGCGCCACCAAGACTGAACAGAATAGAGCCGGCTGTAATTTTCCCTGCAGCACCAAGGCCAATGGCAAGTCCGCCAATGCCAGTGAAGGCCAAACCAATCAATGCCACGCCTAACAGAATCCTGCCCAATGCACCGCCAAAGCCTCTTCCTCCAGCGCCAGTGACAATGGGAGCGATGATGAGCTGATCGCAGGGCATGAGACATTCTTCATAGCTCATCCCCTCTGCATCTTCAGAAACCAGCCGAAAGAATATGCCATTCTCATGGGCAGTAGACAAATAGCCCTTAAAACCATCTAGTTGATTAGACAGCGCAGAAATGACTTCTCTAGGGCTAGATGCCATGAACTCATGGCACCTTCCAAACCGCCGCCCAAGCTCGCCAATGAGCTTGATTTTGACAAGACGACGCCTGCTCACAATAGCTCCCTATGACGCAATACTTTTGTAGTGATCCTAGCCCAGTATCCGCCATAGACCGTCTTCTCGCTTCTCCTGTTCATAAGGTGGTGGTAAAACGTCCATCCTTCTTCTGACACCACGCCCGCATGATTAGGCGATGGGGCATTCAGTTGCATCAGTAGAAAGTCCCCTTTGCGCTCGGGCCGATCAATTTCAACGAAGCCCTGTGCTGCATAGTTATTGACAAACATGCGCCATTCATCGGCTTCCCATTCCCCTTCTGCACCACGTTCAAAGTCGTCAAGCACTATGCCAAACTCCCTTGCATAGAAGTCGCGCAGAATGGCATAGCAGTCGTGGATGCCATAAATCCATTGACGCCCTTCATACGGTGCATTACCAGTAGGGTCGGCATAGAAGAATCCGCCAGACGGCGCATCAAAGACAATCCACGGCACATTGCTTTGCTTGCAGGCTTTCACGTCGGCAAGTGAAAACCCTGCGGGACCATGCGGGTGGGAATGGTAGATGGCATCAATGCGACCTTGCTTTTCCGCCTTGGCAAAGTCAATGGCATCAATGGCAAAGTTTGACGATGGGGAAGAATGATAATTGTCACAAGGCACCACTTGCCCATCAATAACGAAGCCGCACACCTCCTCGCCTGGCTTGCTTTGCGCATGGGCGACAATACTGCGCTTAACCCTGAGAGGAATGTCAATCATCTCGTCAAGTTGGCTCCTGGGAATCCACCAAATGGTAGTTCACTAGCACCAAAGCGAATCTTGCAACTATTTAGTCGCTTGCCACATACATCCTGTTGAAACACGACGCTGTTTGATGGTAGAGCCGCTGCAGCAGCGTTCAAAGCATTCGTGGCAGCCAGCAGCGCAGCATTGGCTTCCTCTAGGTCGTCTTCCGCCTCTTCGTATGCTGCCTGGGCAACTGCACACCGCGAATCGCTGGTGTCAATCAATGCAATGGCAGTCACTTGGGCGATGTTATTGTCTCGTCTAGCGCCAAGCCTATAGCCTTGCTCCCCTTCATTAACTAGAGCCACTGGTTCTCCGCTAACAATGGCAAAGAACGTATTGTCAGAAGACTTCGGCCTAAAAGCAAATGACACTGGAGGCTCAATGGAAAAGATGGATTCCTGAAACTCAGGCTCCGTCCCCATGATGTCTTCAATTAGCCAATAGTCAAGCTCATGCACTGAGCCCGTTTCATTTTGCCCCGTACCAAAACCAGTGTTCACTGTGCGACTTGGCGCGTGCGTGGCTCCGCTACCAACTACGTCTACGGCTTCGTCTTCTACCACGCCAAAGATTGGCTGTCCACTACTGACCAGCGCAAAGCTATAGGGCTCTTCCAGGCTTGAATAGGTGAAGAGAAAGGGACGCCTTGTTGGGTCGCAATCACTTGTCACTTGCGACAATGCTGCACTCAGTTGATACTGGGCATTGCGTTGCGCAGCCCTTGCATTGCTGAACGTCCTAATGGCATTGAGGTAGGTTTGGGAGGCTTGACTGCCATCACCAGTGAGAGGCTGATCGCGTTCGTCTGCCACTGGCGGGCCTGTATAGCCGCATTCACTGCCGCGATACTTCCACACGCAATAGTTCTGCGTGACCACACGCCTTGGAAGCTGTAGTCCTTCTAGGTCTATTTTGCTTGCGAGCTGCCAGGTGATGGACAAGTTGCTTTCGCTTGTTTTGCGCTCGATGTAGTAGATGTCCGGCGGAAACTCCTCTGAAGCGTTGGGGCTGGTGCCATTGTCAAGGTATTTGCCAAGCGTGCGACGACGAGTGACTTTGGCGCCCACGAGATCATCGAACGCTCCTAAGGCAGAAGCAAGCGTGCCGAGAACGTTGGCAGCAGTCAGTTCTGGCTGCGGAATGGAGCCTTTGGTCGTAGTCTCGAAGCCAGTAATTTCAATGGGGAACGGCTCATAAGTGTTGCCTTGCCATTGCAACTTGGTGCCATCAGGAAAGATGTCTTTTGTGAAGTAGTAAACATCCAGGCTTTCGCCAGTGATGTCCGACAAGTCAAGCTCAAACAGCTCAACAATGGTGTCGTGCCAACTGTTCCTTACTTCATTTTGAATACTCATCGTCAGTCCCTAAAGTCGTAGTGCCGCTTCACTGAAAAGGAAATCACATTGGAGCCAGGGCCAATGCATTCCCATGACCATTCATTTGGAAACAGGCGATACTTATACGGCTCTGGATCCTGCTTGAACTGTGCATAGAAGAAGTCGCCTTGTAGGTCGGACAAATCTTGATCTAGCGCTTCGGCTTGAGCATCAGTGAGCGGAATGGTGCGAATGTCATAAGCCCTCGTTTCGCTATTGAGCCCATCTGGCACCACTTGCTCATACCCATCGCCTAGTTGAATGCGGCGAAGCCTTGTGCCTCGTCTTGCCGTGAGGCCATATTCCACTTCTAGCGTGAATGTTGGTTGGGCCATGGGGATCAGCGGTTGGTGGAATAAATGATGCCACCGGGGCGGCTTTCCTTGAGGATCACTTGACGGACGGCGCCTTCAAGCTCGCGAGCTAGGGCTTGTCCGCCTTGACCAGTGGTTTGAGACTGTGCTTGGCCATTGTTGACGTTGACGACAATGTTAGTAGACACTTTACTACCGGCGCCACCACCAAGCTGCACGGGAATGCTTTTGCCATCAGGCAGAGGCACTACGGCTTCGTTGTAGCGTCCTTCGCCTACGAGGCCCATAGTGGGACCAGTGACGATGCCTCCAGTGGCGAACGGTCGAACACTAGGCAAGCTTGGAATGCCTTGAAGCATCGGAGATGCGTACACGCTTGGATCAAAACCACCGGGAACACCCTGCAACATTGGCGCCGTGTAAGGGCTAAAGCCGCTAGATGCAGCGGCTGCAGGTCCGCCCAAGAGGCCCAAGATGTTACCCCCGACCTTGAGGATGTTTGCGCGAACAGACTCCGTGATCATGCGGGCAACCATTTCTGCAAACGTGTCGCCAATGGTCTTGAAGAAGCCAGCCAACACTTCCTTGGCAGATGACGCACCTGAGATGATGCCACGGAACGCATCGCCAAAGGCAGTGCTCACGCCTTGTGCAATTTCAATGAGCTGGAAGGCAGGAGTGCCCAAATCCTTGATTGCATCCTTGGCTTCCCTAAGCGCAGTAATTAGCGCAAGTCGAGGACGCGCCGCTTCCGTTGCAAGAAACGCTCGTTCCATTTCGCTATTGTAAATCGATAGCTGAATATTGAGTTCCGCAATAGCGGCCTTGAGGCTTGCGATAGTTTTACTGTTGGCATCTGTTGCTATAGCATGTTCCGCTTGTGTAAACTTCCCGTCTCGCAACAACTGGTCGAACGTTTTTTGCTGCTCCTCGGCTCGCTTGACGGATTCTTGGAATCCAGCCTGCACTGCATTGGCGGCCATCGTGGCCTCCTTTTGCCTCATCAGCAGATTTACGCGATTATCAGACAACCCTTCTAATTGTGCTGCAAGTCGTGCTTCAGACAGCATGTTTTCAAGCCGCTGCTCTTCTACTGGCAAGGCTTTTTCCATTGCTTGGGCAATAATAGTCTTAGCTTCGGCTTCTACTTTCAGAAGACTATTAAGGAGCTTTTGCTTGCTAAGTTCAAGTTCGGCTGCGGACTGAGCCTGCGTTGTCTGAAGTTCACGCCTTGCAGCTTCTTCTCTTTTTTCAATGGAAAATGCAGTGCCGGAAACGGGAGTCGCGCCAGACCGAGAGCGAGGATCTAAGTGCATTAACTGAGTGCCCCTTGGCAGCCCTCCTGTGTATCCAGCAGCTCCTCCAAGATTCTGCACGCCACTAAGCGGCATCGGCACTTTTGTGCCCTTAGGAACAAATACGTCTATAGCGCCAATACCACTAGCGTACTTTTTGTGAGATGCGACACCTTGTCTAACTATTGCCTCAATTTCTGCACGTGACATTCCGGCTCGGAATTGACGACCACTACCGAGTTCCGTTGGAACACCTTGTTGAAGAAGAGCCGTAACAACATCGGCGGTATCTTGGATGAGCGCTTGGCGATTCATGTTTTGAAAATGACCATGCACCCATCCACGAGCATTGGAAGTACGTCCAGTGTCTCCGAAGATTGCGCCACCTCCCCCTGTAGTGCCTGCCGGCATAATGGCATCAGCTTGTGCGGCAGCGGCTGCTTTTGCTTGCGCAGCAACTGTTTGCACTTGAGTTTCGAGCACACTCATTTGATACCTATGCAAGGCATCTGTGACATTCTGCCGTTGCGCCGCCAAGCGCCTTTCAATGTCGGCTTGCATCTTGCTAAACCGATTGGCCCTAGCTTCCCGATAATCAAACTCGGCATCAATCATTTGCCGAGTAAAGTTTAATGTTTCCTCGGCCAAGGCCTTTCCTTTTTCAAAGTCAATTTCGTTGAGTTGATTGCGGAGTTCCGCCAATGCAAGAATGCGCTGTTGCTCTTGGCTGGCTAGCCTTTCTCTCCTGCGTCGCTCTTCCTCTGCCGCCCTGTCGGCATCGCCCTTGGCTTTTCCTGCATCCACTCCGGCGCTCGGCACGGCGCCTCCTTGCGGACCAAGACCAGTGCCAAACGATCGCGGAACAAACTCGCCAAACAGGCTCCTATTCAGCTCGTTAATGCGCTGCTGTCTCGTCCTTGATCTTTGATTTGAGCCTTGATCACGCGCTCTTTCTACGGCAAGCGCTTCTTGATATGCGGCAGCGCCTACCAATGCGCGTTGAATCGGGTTTGGATAGAGAGTTTCTACAGCCCTTTGCGCACGTTGTTCAGGCGTGCCAGCCACTTGCGCCGATTCCTCGGCAAGTCTCGACAAGGCATTGATGCCTCTGGCAAAGTTGTCAAAGATATAAGAAAAGAAGCCGCTAAAAAGTGGAGTGACGGCCTTGATAAGCCTGTCAAAAATGTTGTAAAGATCTTGCGCAAATACCGTAAAACTAGAAATTGTATTCTTGATGCCTTTATCGTTAGCAAGCAGAAAGTTTGCAAGATCCGCTGCATATGCTTGGAAGCCCGCGCCCGTCCTCTGGAAGAATCCTCCATAGGACAGTGCAAGTGCGTTAAGTGCCACTTGCAGCCTCGGCCCAGCGTTCTCGGGAGCCTTGGCGAGAATGTCGGCAGTGGTTCCGTAGCGCTTATTTAGCTCCTCAAGAAACGTAATAAACTCTTGCAAGCCAACTTTACCTTCAGACAAAAGTTTGTCTACTTCTTGAGGAGTTTTGCCAAGGGATTGGGCAAAGATGGTAAAAGCGCCTGGCAATCTCTCGCCAATTTGTTGCCTCAATTCCTCCGCGCTCACTTTGCCCTTGCTGAACACCTGCGCCGTCGCCCTCAATGCTGAGTTCAAGTCTTCAGTGTTGCCGCCAGTGGCAATGATTGCCGAAGAAATGCCATTGAATGCCTTGGCGGTGGTTGCCGTATCAAAGCCCGCGCCGCGAACGCTGGCCTGAAGACGAGCAAATTGCCTTACGGAATCACTAAGCGGCAGTAAGTATTTTTGCCCAGCTTCGGTGGCGGCTTGTAGTGCAACTGTGTAATCTTGCTGGTCATTGCTAACACCAGCAAGCGCAATTTTGGCTTTATTGGTTTCAGAAACAACGGTGGCAATGGCGGCACCATATTGACCGAGATTATCTGTGAGCTGGCCAATAGCGGCGCCAGCAAATGCCCCAGGCACACCACCTGCCAATCCGCCCGCAATACCGCCCAACGCGCTGCCAACGCCACCACCAAGGCCTCCGCCATAAAGGAAAGCGCCACCAGCAGCACCAGCCCTTTGACTGATATTCAAAGGCTTTCGATTGATCTTCTCAATAGACAGTTCTACTTGTCTGATTTCCTTGTTAAGCGCTCGCCATTCTTGATTGTTTGGAGCAATGTCACGTGCTCTAGTCTTGAGCAGCGAAAGCTGCCCTTCAAGGCGCGACAAGCTCCCTGGAGCCATTGCACCGAGGCTTTCAGTGATTCTGATGCTCTTGGCAACACTTTGCGCTCTCTGCAAATCAGAGCTAACTCTTGCAACTTGCTGTTGAAGTTGAATCCATGCAGCAGTATTTGGAGCAATGTTTTTAGCTCGGTCTTCAAGTCTTCCTAGCTGGCGTTCCATTTGGGCAACAGTGCCCATGTTGGTCTGAGTGAGATTAACCCGCACTCGACTGCCAACATTAGCAACCCTTGCTATTTCCCGCTCAAGATTCCTAAGATCTTGCGTAACGCGAGATGCGTTAGTAGAAAAGTCAATCGTATATTGAGCCATGTTTTACTTCCTCAGCGAAGCGCCAATGTCCTGAAGAGCATCATCAATGTCACGCAGCGTATTTTCTGTCCACGGTCGAGCAGGCATCGCTACGCCTCCTTTTGCCGTATAGCCATCATGCACGCCTTGCGCATATTCTGCTGTCCAAGTGAACTCTTGCGATGATCTTCCCGTGACAGTACGCTGCTTACTTTGAAGCAAAGTGCCCATATCAACAATGTCTCGCGGCTCTGTCACCACTTGTCCGTTCTTTCTGCGAGTGATGCCATCCGGCCCTTTCCATCCCCATTGCTCATCTGTCATCTGCTGGTCAAAATCAGCATCTGCCCAATCCATCGCCGCTTCAAAAATGCGACCGTTGATACCATAGAGCTTCTTTAATGGAAGATCATCAGTGTTCCTAATTTTGATGCCAGCAAACTTTTGAAGCCTATTGTTGATTCCAGAAGCAAAGTCAAGCAGTTTTTGCATGGCACTATCCGCCGCAAAGGCATTGCTCTCAAAGCGAACCGTATAGGCCATGTGCTACCAATGTTCTCACTCTACAGTTTAGGCCAGTTCAGCGCCAATCATGCCTACAATCGCAGGCGGAAGCTTATGATGCTTTACTGCCCACTTAATGGCCGCCGCTGTCGATTCCTTAAGTCCTTCAGACTGAGCAGTTTTCTCAAACGGCAAGAACGATTCCAGCGTCACGGAAGCCTTCTTCCCTCCTAGTGCGCCATAAACTAGGCAAGCAAGCTTCGCTACTGCCACGCTATTAGCATTGGTGCTTTGCTGCCTTTGCTCCGCAAGCTCTTCACTAATTGCCCGCAGCAGCTTAATCGGCACCTTATGCAGCCGCTCAGCATGGAACAATGGGTCGGTGATGCCAAGGTGGATGAGCTGCGCATAAAGCACTGCCCAGTCCGTAGAGCTATTCAGTGCACGTTCGCATGATTCCTCCAAGCGCACCAGGGCACTTACTTTGGGCCGTCTTCCTCCTCCTCCCCTTCCTCTTCTTGCGCCTGATCTTCCACACTGTCTTCCTTCGCCATAAACCGCTCCACCTCTGCAATCATTGCAGCAGTGAGCTTTTGCGTGTCTTCCTTCGACCAATCTTCAGTGGCGGTCCATTTCTTGCCATCCAGCACTTCCCCTCGGTTCTTAAAGAACAGCGTCATCAGTTCTTCCGTTTGTTCTTGAGACGATGGGGAAAGAGCCATTAGGCGGTCCATTTCCTCGCTGAACTCAGCAAACAACTCCCCTCGTTCTTCATCGCCGCCTTGCAGCATGGCAAACGCATCGTCCTCGCTAATGTCCTTAGCTTTTGCAATCTTTCGTGCCAGCCGCACCACTTCCATCGTAAATTGAGCCCGCTTCTTGCTTTGCTTCTCCCTGCACCACACTTCCTCCGCAAGCCAGCTTCCATAATGCCGCAGACGCAGCTTGGCATTCAGCGGGAAGTATTCAGGGCTGCCAATCAGGAAAAAGTCGGAATACTTGCTCATTGTTGCTAGTCAAGTAGGGGAAGTCTAGCGTTGACAATTCGTACTGCCCCAAGCTTGTCCACTGCCCTAGATGGCACTGCCGCATTGCATTGACGGTCGCCAATGGAAAACACCACTGAACCAGGAGACGATGGGAGGAAGCAAGCAAGGCCAGCTTCCAACCATTCATCTCTCACCTTGCAATCAAAGAGCCATGCCTTTTCGCAATCGCTCTTGAGCATCTTCATCGCAGCACCGTCTGGATTTCCACATCAGGAATGACGATTCTATATTGCCCATACACCACGTCACTTTCGGGCGTGAATGAAAGCCTTGCATCGGGAAAACTACGACTAATGCGTTCTGCCGCAAGCAATAGCTTGTCCGATGATGGCAGATAGTCCACCATCGTCACTGCCCATTCCTTGCGTTGCTGCAATGTGCCCACGCCAGCTCGTGGATTGAGGCGTGGAAACTCCTGAATGACCACTTCTAGCCCTTCCACCTTCCATTCTCCAGGAACGCCCTGTCTACCGGCCACATACACTGCAGGAATCTTGCTGCCATCAGGGAGCGTATAAGAGCCGATCAGGCTTGGCGTGCCATCCAGCAGATCAACAATAATGCTTCGCAACTGAGCGATGTTCACAATAAAAAGCCCCTTCATACGAAGAGGCTAACAGAACCATGGGAAAGAATCAGGAGTTAGGGTCGGTGGGCAGCTTGGAAGTGCCGCTAATCGTAATCTGACCAGCAGCCACAGGGCCACGGCTCATAAGATCAAACGTCACTTGCACCAGATTGTCCGCCGGATAGGCTTCACTGTAGTTCATCACGTTGGCAGCAAAGGCTGTCGTGTCATAAGTGAAGGAACCACCAATCAGCTTATACACTTGCACGAACACTTCATAGTTCTTGTCGTAGCGGCTCTTCAGAATCACGTCCATGGCTTCGTCAAAGCCAGTGGCCTGCACCGTATCGCCATCTACGTCACGCTGGAAGTAGGAGGTGATGGAAGCTTGGGCGCGAGTGGTGACAACCACGCTATCGGCAAATCCGCCGTTGCCAAGCAGGTAGTATTCTTGCTCACCATCATTGATGGCCACCGTGGCGTCAGTGACGCCAGCAAGGAAATACATGGTCGGGGCGCCGGAAACCGTCACGTTGCCACCAGCGCTGCTAACGCGAGGACGAGCGGCACCAGAAACCGAGCCCACATAGATGATGGTGTCTTGGCTCTTGATGAGCTGAGTGGGATGCTGAATGTAGGACATGGAGAAAACGATCGAAGGGGAGGTAGTTAAATGTTAAGAACACTGCCGGCCCCAACGGCTCGGAAATAGCCATGGATGGGAGTGCCTAGAAACTGACGGTAATGTGCCGTCATTTCAGTGGTAGGGAGTAGTTCAAAACGCCCCTCCTGGCCTTCAATCACTGCTTCCGCAGTTGCTCCAGGGGGCACTCCCGAAAACGCTAAAGGGCCAACCAGTTTGCCTTTCATATAGATGGCGGTTTCGTCAGCCCCTAGTCGTCTTTCGTAGAGCGGATCCCGGCTTTGTCGTAATGCAGCGTAGTATTCTCCGCTGGTCGTTAATGCCACATGATTACCAGTGGTGGAATCAATGGCATAGCCGCTAGCCACTGCAAACACCAAGCGGGCATTAGCAAGTGGCGGAGCGGGATTGTTCATACGACAAAACCAATGGTTGATCCTGCATTTCCTGCGACTTCCGTAAGTCGCTTGAACTCCTGTCCGTAAAGTGTGGCCTCAAGCCCTTTCCCATAGACCTTCCCATCAGTGGCACCAATCATGACGCCCATTTGAGCCAGTTGAATGGCGATGATGTGGGCAGCAAGGAAACGCACGGCACGATCAGTTTGATCTCCGAAAATCTCCTCTCCCACATCAGCGCTTGCACTTTCAATGGCCCCGTTCACAATGCCTGCTGGATGAGGCGTGAACTCAGGGAAGCGTTCAAGGAAGTTCGCATAGGTGACGGCCATAATCAGACCTTCCCAGTGCGGATGGCTTCAACACGCTTATGGATGGCATTCCTCACCCGGATGCGCCCTTCAATTTTCTTCCAATCATTGAGCTGCTCATCATCGTGCATAATCTCGATCATGCGCAGGGCTTCAGTAAGAGGAAGCTGAGAAAGCGTGTGGACACTCTGGGGAATGTCTTGAACAGTTGGCTGAGCCTTCAGTTCTTCAATGGCACCAATGGCCATCAAACGCTTTACAGTTAGGTTTTGTCGGGCGAGTGCCCACTTGGAATCGGGCACTTCTGGATTGACGCCAGGACTGAGTTGAATCAGACCGGAGTCGGTGATGATGCCAAACCCACCTTCACGGGGCGGATTTTCAAGCTCAGGGCGATAAGCAATCAGCATTGTGTTCATAAGAACTGTCCAATAGCTTAACGCCCTGGCTCAAACTAGCCTCAGGGGGCGTCAATATAGATGACGCTCTTGGGGTAGTAGAGAGATACGCCACCCACGCGAGCATGGGCCGGAACAATGAACTCCAGACCACGCTGTTGAGGCGGAAACAGTTCAAGCGGCTGCGGAATGTGCAGTTGCACCTTCTGCGGGTCACGCTTGTACACCACCATCCGATTGGAAGACAGGCTTCCGTTGCTGGAATCAAGTTGGTTGATGGGCTCGATGTTACGGATGAAGGGATTGGTGCGCAGGAAGTATTCAAGCACCGTCACGTCCGAAGAGTCGGAGTTGCGGGTGGTGCTCACCTTGTTATAGTCCTCATAAGCCATGAGGATAGTGTCAGGCTGCTCCTTCATCTGCGAAGCGCTGATGATGGCACTAACGCCATAGTTCAGCAGCTCCAGCATGTCCTGAGCAGTGGTGCCAGTGGCAGTGGTGCCAGTGAACCACTTATCAGTGGCAACCACGTCAACCGTGGCATTGTTGAAGAAACCGGCCAGTGCGACGCTGCTCTCACCGAACATCGCCACTTCTTCCACCTTCTCCTCATAGGCACGACGCACTGCAGCAGCACGACGCTGCTCCAGAGCGATGTTGGCCATTTGAGCAGCACGCAGTTCCTGAACGGTATAGCCGAAGCTACCACCGAAGGAACGAATGTTGATGCTCTTCTCGGTTTGGCTGATGTCGGCACGGGGCAGATCATCAGCAGCGTCCGCAATCAGCTTGAACTCCCCAGTGGAGTCCATGATGCGGTAGGTGAAAGTTTGAGCGCCAGGACCAGCTTCGCTGGTAACAGGCAGAATCGTCGGGTATTTGATGTCGGCATATTCGACTTCAAACACCTGAGGGCGGATGTACTCAAGCTGACGCTCAAGAAACAGGCCCGCCTCGTCCATGCGGAAATCAGACATTGGTAAGCCTCCTATCAAGAGTCAGCGGTGAGAGTGAACGACGGACCATTCAGCTCAAGCACAGCCAGGCCCGAACCAGTCACGGAAGTGAGGTAGCGAGCATTGGAAAGTTGAGCGGTATTGCCCGTGATGGCGATGTTGCTGAATTGGCCGGCATACTTCACACCAGTGGTAGCGTGAATGACGCGCACGGCAGTGGCAGGGGTGACAGAACCATGCACGTAAACGGCAACAGCTCCTTCATTGGCCACATTCAGCACTTGCTCGTCCTTGACACCAGGACGGCTATTGGTGTCCAGAGCGGTTTCGTCAACATAGGTGAGAATGTTGACACCCACCACGGGATCACCAGTGCCGCTAATGGTCACGGCAGAATTGGCGACAGTGCCGCCAGAGTTATAGACAACGACGTTGCCAAAGGCAATCACGCCATTGCTCTCATTGACATAGGTGCCAATGGTATTGTCGCGAATGTCGGAAAGCTGGCCTTCCAGCAGGGGATCATGCTGCAGAGCATAAGCTTGCTGCACGCCACCCGCTGCGCCGGCAGTCCCAGAAAAAGTAACGGCCATGTTCAGCGCTCCTTAGAGACGGAGAGGGGAGTTTTCCAAGCGTTCTGCAGCTTCTCCATGTAGGACGAAGGAGCAGACACAGGGGTGGCAATGGAGGCCACAGCTTTGCGAAGCTCGTCAGTAGCAGCGGAATCGGTGCGACCGGCTTCGGAGAGGGTGTCGAACATCGCCTGCACGTAATCGTCGGAACGATCGGTGAGATCGATGGAGTCGCCACGCACTGCCTTAATGGCAGCTTCCATGATTTCACGGGCATCTTTGCCAGTGAAGACAAACTCGCTGTCCAGAGTGGCGCGAGCTTTGTCGATGAGAGCAAGACGATCTTCCACAAGCGAATCAATGTTCACTTGCTTGGCAGCTTCCAGATCAGCTTTAACGCTGGTCAGTTCTTGCTCAAGGGCATCGGCGCGGCCTTCGGCAGCATCCATTTTGCCCTTCATCTCTTTCTCCATGGCGTCCATTTCTTCCTTCATCTTGGAAGCCTCGGACAGCATGGCATCGTACTTCTTCTTCATGTCCTCGTAGGACATTTTGGCGTCTTCCCGTTCTTTGGTAATCGCCAGAGCAACGCTCTCGCTCACCTCAAACTCGGCGCCATCAAAATTGACTTTTGCAGTCATAGATGGTTCCTCAATGGGAGTTAAAAGGGATGGATCAGCGGCATCTAGTCGATCCAGATGCAGCTTCACTTGCGGGCCAGCGCGGCCACGCTTAACAACAGCCACATGGTTCCCACTAATCTTGCGTTGAACGCCGTCATAGTGTTCCCCATTGCTTGTCACGCCAGGCGTCGAGTCGTATTCCACTCGATAGCCCGCGCTGACTTCCTGAACATCCTTACGAAGAATCTTCTCAATGGCATCCTTGTCAGTTACGGTCATGACGGCACGGACAAAGCCGTTGTCATAAACCACTTCCGTGCCAGTGAAGCCAATTTGATGCTCCTTGGTATTGGAGCTATCGAGAAGAACGCTTGGGTGCTCAAAAGTTACGGCCTTGCCCGCAAATGAAGCAAGACTGTCTGGCGAACCAACCTCCTCATCGGGACGATATTCGCGACGAATGGAACCATCCGCATCGGTGTACATCTGCACACCAGTGCGAGCAATGGTTGCCCAAGCACGAAGATAGCCCTCAGGCGTCACTTCGTACTTGTCAATCGGCGCAATGTCGTAACGAAAAGAAGTTTCGCTCATACATTAAGCATAATTGACTGGGCCATCTTATGATCGTAGCTTGAGTCAGATTGGGTTATTGGCACTATGGTCGTGCGGAGATCTTCCAACTTGGTAACCATGTGCGGAGTGCCGCTTGTTTCATACGGGGCCGCCAAGAGGGAAATTGCCTCTCGCATTAAAGAGGCCCGGATGCAGTCGGGTCTTAGCCAACGCGACGTTGCCACTGCTCTCAGTATTAGTCAAACCTCTTATTCACGAATGGAGCGAGGAGTGTTGGCGCCGGATGCAGCACAGCTTCGCGTGCTCAGTGGCCTGCATGGCGTGTCCATCCTTTGGCTGCTTGGAATGCCCAGCTACTTTGTTTTCGTGGATCAATCTTCATCATCATCTTCGTTTTGAACAGAAGCAATCTGCGCTTCGATGCCCTCCATTACGTATGCCTTAGCAATAGCCTCTGCCTCAAACACAAGCATCTTCACTGGCTGGAAGTATTCATCAGGCTTGTCGTAGTAGTTTTCAACAAAAATGTGAGTTTCGTCTAGGCGGCCATTCTTGAAATGCTGCTGCTCCACAAGGCGCCAATGGGCAGTATTGCGATGCTCGTGAGCAGACAAAATGGCAAGGGCTTTCATAATGCCAATGCCATCTTCCTCTTCTTCAATGACGCGCACGTATTCGCTCATTTGCCTTTCTTGCGGCTTTCCACCATCTTAATGATGCGACTAGCCCACGCCCTACCAGCATCCGATCCCCAGAGCAACCACGCAATTCGGCCTGCATCATCCTCTCCGCCGCTTTTGTTCTTTTCGTGGCGAGAGAAAAATGCTGCCATGCGTTTGATGGTTTCGTAGCTCACGGCTTCGCCATTGGCCAAGCTCGTCGCCCGAGCCACGCCGCTGCCAATGCCTTGCTTTCCGGCTTCCTGAGTGGTCAATCCGCCTTTGCCATGCTTCTTGCGGAGTTCAAGGCCACGACGCGCTGCGGCCCGTACAGACGATGGAGGGGAAAATGATTCAG
>Ga0213866_10000285_pt1 | contig 42325 bp, 25 predicted proteins | sample PICome_11_FD_160079 | JGI IMG/M metagenome (GOLD analysis project Ga0213866, IMG submission 160079) | Coastal seawater microbial communities near Pivers Island, North Carolina, United States - PICO284 | ecosystem: Environmental > Aquatic > Marine > Coastal | place: USA: North Carolina...
GGAGGCGGAAAACTCGTGGCACAGTCATCGATTGGAAGAGCAACCGGTCGCTCTGGTTGACAGGAAGAATTCGGGCAATGCGGAATTTAAATTCCCTGATGATCTTGCAAAGACTCTGCTTTTGCTGCTGTCGCTGGATACGAATTTGCGGGCTGCCTTTGATTTTGTGATGGAGCGGGAGGGGATTATTCCGATGATCGCGGCGGAGGTCGATGCCATGTCGATGTTGCGTCTGCTGGCGCCGGAGGGAGCAGGATTGGCCTTGATTCCTCCGGTAGTGGTATCAGGAGAGCTAAAAAGGGGGCTCTTGGTGGAGGTTTATCGATTCAAGGATCTCTCGGAAATTTTTTACGCGATTACTCCCAGTCGCAGGTATCCCAATGAATTGGTCGGGGAATTGCTGCGGGAGCGAAAAGGCTGAGGGTTTTCTGAAATTTTTAGGATTTCAGGTTGAGTAGGAAGGTCCTAGTTTTAGCCTTATGAAGTTGCTCCCATTGACTCTTTCCAGCGTATTGCTTGCCGGCCACGTCCTCGCCGAACAGGAGGCGATGTTGGAAAGTTTCACCTTGGCGCCGGGATTGGAGGCGATCCTGTGGGCGGGGTCGGATCTGGTACACAGCCCGATAGCGATGGATGTGGATTCGCGGGGTCGGGTTTGGGTGACGGAGGATTTGCAGGGATCGGGGCGGAAGGGGCCACATGCCCGGATCAAGATTCTGGAGGACACCGACCGGGACGGGAAGGCGGATTCAGTCAAGGTATTCGGGCCGACCTTCACTTCGAAGCCGATGGGGATTAGCGTGTTCGACAACAAGATTGTGGTCTCGATGGCACCAAACATCCACGTTTATACCGACGTAAACCGTGATGATGTGTTTGACCCCAAGGTCGACAAGGAAGAGATCATCGCAAGAGGGTTTCATGGTCGCACCCATGATCACGCTCTTCATGCGGTGGTGCCGGGGCCAAGCGGGAAGTGGTATGTGAATCATGGCAACATCGGAGCCGATGTCACGATGTCGGACGGGCGTGAGATTCATGCCAGTTCCTATTACAGTCAGAACCCCCAAAGCATTGGGAAGAAAAGTTTTGACGGAGGACTTTATGTCGGTGGCTTTGGGCTGCGGATGAATCCGGATGGCAGCGGAGCGGAGGTGATTTTTCAAAATTCGCGTAATGCCCATGCCATGTCGGTGACCTCATTTGGCGATGTGCTGCAGGCGGACAATGATGATCCTGCGCATGCGAGGGCGGCCTGGGTGATGGAGCATTCGAATTTTGGCTATGCCGCGTTGGAAGATGGCAATCGTTCGTGGGAGGACTCGGCGAAGAGCTGGGAGAAGAAGACGGTGACGGCCGGGATCATGGAAGACGCCTACGAGGGGCATTCCAAATCATCTCTGCGTCGTGATGAAGGACACTGGCGGGAGCACTTTCCAGGCGTCACGCCTCCGGGAAATCTCTGGGGGCCCGGCGCTCCGACGGGTGATTACTTCATTGAGGGAGATGAATTGGGAAAGGAGTATCGCGGAAAGTATTTGGTTTGCGAAACGGTCCATCGGGCGGTATTTGCGTTCGATCTCAAGCGCGGCGATGCGCAGATTGAGTTGGGGAATTTGAACAAATCATTCTTTGCGACCGATCGTCGTTCGAAAAATAAGGCGGCGTCAGGTTTCCTGCCATCAGATGTGGTGGCTGGAACGGACGGTGCTCTTTTTGTGAGTGACTGGAATTCACACACCAACGCACGTGGATCGGGAAATGCGCTGGGCGGAATCTTTCGGATCTCGAAAAAGGGAGCGAAGGTTAATCCTCCCAGGATTGACTTCACAACGACAGAAGGTTTGTTGAAAGCATTTAAGAGTCCGGCTCCCGGCGTGAGATGGGTGGCTCAGGACCGGTTGAAACAGCAGCCGCGGGTGGTGAATGACGTGATGTCGTTCATCGGCGAAAATCGTGAAAATCCGTTTTACCAGTCCAGAGGGATTTTTCTTCTGGCGCAACTCAAGGAGCCGGCCGGGGCGGAGCGGGTTCAAATGATGTGTTCGGAAAACGACGAGTGGATTCGGATTTCGGCGATTCGGGCTTTGAGGATGGCCGGAAAAAAATCGCTGAGGGCACTGATTTCAAAGCTGGCAACCGACCCGTCGCCAGCTGTCCGAAGAGAGTTGTTGGTCACCATGAAAGGTATGCCTTGGGATGAAATCAAGGTGCCGTTGGGGAAACTAATCGCAGCGTACGATGGAAAGAACAGATGGTATCTGGAGGCATTGGGAGCTGTTTGCGATGACTTTAAGGATAAGGCTTACCGGGAGTTGGTGAAGCCGCAGCAACCTGATCCAAAGGAGTGGAATAAGCGAAAGATGAATTTGGCTTGGCGGCTTCGTAGTTCGGAGGCGTTGGCGGATCTTGCCGACTGCATGATTGCGCAGAAAGTCGATCTGGAGACCTTCCGGCGCATGGCTTACACTTTTGCGCTCTGTTACTCGGACGAGGAGCGAAAGCAGAATCTTGCCTTCATGCAGAAGTTTGCCGGGCAGGAGGCCTTTCAGGGCGAGGAGTATCAGATGATCATCACGGAGTTTATTGAGAAGGACATCAGCGATCCTGATCCGGTTCCGCTGACCCGGTCCTATGTTTTTCCGGCCAAATTTGGCATTCCCACCAAGCTGGGGTCGGTTGAGGAGATTGCTTCGCTCAAGCCCGAATCCGGAAACGGACGTAGCAAGGCCGCCTTGTGCATGATGTGTCATCAGATCGGCGGGACCGGCACTCCGTTCGGTCCTGATCTCACGAACTGGGGACAAGTTCGCGATGTCAAAGAAGTGATTCGCGCGATGGTCGATCCCTCGGCCGAATTGGCTCATGGTTACGACAAGCCTTTGGTGGTGACTCAAAGTGGTCATCGACTGGAGGGGGTCTCGCGGGGCTACAGTTGGCATGCCGGGGCGATCCGGGTCAAGACGATGGGAGGAGTTACGCTCAAAGTTCCCCACCGGCGGCCGAACGCCAGGATCGAGTATCTCAAGGATCATTCCTGGATGCCCTCGGCCTCGGCGATGGGGCTGAGCAATCAGGACGTCCGTGATATTGCGGCTTATTTGATGAGCGATATTGCCGGGGAAGTTGACAGCGGATTAATCGTGAAAATGGAACCGGCGTTCAGCCGCGGGGAGGGACCGGGGTGGGTCGAGCTCACCGGTGGGGACTTTCTGAATGTGAACTGCCGTGCCGACACCTGGAAGTGGGAGGGGAGTCACGCCTGGTGCACCGGGAGTCCGACCGGCGTTATTCGTTACCGGAAGCCGCTCACGAATTTTGAATTTTCCTGCGAGTGGATGCACAAGAAGAAGGGCGGGAATTCGGGCGTCTTTGTGTGGGCCACTCCCCGGTCCATCAACCGATTGATGGCTGGAAAGGGAAGTTTGCCCCAAGGGATTGAGGTGCAGGTTTTGGATCTGGGCTACAAGGAAATCTACGAGGCTCAGTATAAGAAGAAGGGTGATTGGTTCACCAGTCATGGCGATGTCTTCCCGGTGGGGCCGATCAAGATGAGACCTTTTCCGCCGGTGGCACCGAATGGAAGGCGGAGTTTTCCATCGAAGGAAACGACCAAGGGGATCAACGAATGGAATCACTATTACATTCGGGCCATCGACGGGGTCGTAAGGCTTTGGGTGAATGGCGAAGAGGTTTCGGGTGGCGACGGGATTAGTCCGGCTGCGGGCTATCTTTGTCTGGAATCCGAAGGGGCACCAATTGAGTTTAAGAACCTTAGATTGCGGGTACTTCCGCCGTTCGAAACGAAGTTGGAGGTTGAGGTTGGTAATCCTCCGCCCGCGCCCAAGCCGGTGGATATGGACGGCCATGCCTTGCTCGGAAAGTGGAGCTACGCCGGCGCTCACACGCGGGAGTTTTTGGCGGATGGTCGCTGTATTTTACGAAACGGAGACGAGGTTGTTTGGATCAAGCGGGTCCAGTCAATGACTGCAAATTCAGCGACTCTTGAAGGGGGTTACACGCATGTTTTGAAAGGCGGAACTCTACAGATCGAAGGTCGCTATCAGGCCAAGCGGCAGTGAGAAACCTGATTGTAAAATAGCGTCATCTTTGTCATCGCTCCGGGGTGTGGGATCGGGAAGGCTGGCGCCATGAAGGTGATGATCTGTTTCGTTGCCACCTGTTTGGTGATCGTTGTCGGGCTGCTGGTAATGCCTAAAGCGCCGGAGCCTGAAGATCTGCCGCAGCCTACAAAAGAGTGGGTAAGTTTGTCTCGGCCTCCTACGAGGCGCGTTTATTCGCGATGTCTCTGGCAGAGAATGTGGGGGCCGATCCCATGGAATTTGAAAAGGTGGTTTGGAAGCTAAAGCTCGCGAAGCGGAAGTGATTTCGGAGTGCGGAAGCGGAGCCTCCGTTTACGCTCTCCGAAATGCTTTACTCCAGTGCCCACCTGAGGAGCTTCTCGGAGTCGTCCAGGACTGCGTTGCCCTTGCAGCCGAGGGCGACGACGATAACGGCTTTTCCATTGAGGACGCCGGAGGAAACGAGACAGCGTCCGGCGGCGGAGGTGTAGCCGGTCTTCATGCCGGTGCAGTAGGGAAGGCGCTTGAGAATCTTGTTGGTGTTGGTGAGGGTTTTGGTGCGGCCATCGGGGTATTGGAAAGTGTATTCCTTGGTTCGCATGCATTGACGGTAGAAGGGGATTTTGGTGACCTCGCGTGCGAGAATGGCGATATCGAGTGCGGTGGAATATTGTCCTTCTTCAGTCAGTCCGTGGGGGTTTTTGAAGTTCGACTGAGTCATGCCAAGCGAACGGGCGGTTTGGTTCATGTAGTTGACGAAGGCGGCTTCGGAGCCGGAGACGTCGCGGGCGAGAACTTTAGCAACGTCATTTCCCGATCTGACCAGGAGGGCTTTGACGAGAGTTTGGCGGGTGTAGCTTTCGCCGGCGCTAACGTAGATTTTTGAGGGTTCAACCCTGGTGTCTGCAGCTTGCACCGTGACCGGATCACTCAGCGGTCCCGCGCGGTAGACGCAGAGCGCGGTGAGGAGCTTTTGGGTGCTGGCGACGGCCCTTGGAGTGCGGGCGTTTTTTTGGAAGAGAATGCGACCTGTGATGGTGTCGATCACGATGGCGCTTTGGGCTTGGACCGAGGGAGTGTTGAGCGACGGAAGGTTCGGGCTGACAACATTGGGTTGGACTACGACCGGTGGAGCCGCAGGCGGAGTTGGACGCGGATCCTGGCCCGGGCTGCAGGCGACGAGAATACTGGCAATTGAGATGAGAACGATCTCCCGAAGCTTCATGGCGCGAGTCTGTCTTATCGGTTCTAGCTGGCAAGAGAAAGCCTGGCTCCCTGCGTTGAAAGGTGAGCCAGGCTGTGTTCAAGAGGGGGACAGGAGCATTCCTGTTTCTGCTCCCGGTGTGACACGTACATCGTGGAATCTACTCCAACTCAAATTAAGAATAGGAATCATTTTTGAACGCGATTTTAGAATTCGTATTCGAGTGTCCTGATAGAGCTTACCCATTGGGGTTGGCTCCCCGTCCATGTCGATTAGACTGTAAGGTTTTCTCGCAAGAGGATTGAAATAGGCATAGTGCCCTGGTTTTTGCGCTCCGGCTTGTTAAAGCCCGGGAAGATTTTTCATTTTGTTCTGTCGGATCGCACCGCGTTTTTTGGAGGTCGGAAGCCTTTTTTATCACGGAGACTAGCTCGATTCCCTAGTTGGCCTGCTAGCCGGGCGTCCAGTTTTTGGCCATTTTACGCCAAAGGTTTTGTGGAATCGGGTTTTCGAACCAGCCCAGTATTTCGTTGTCGAGGGCTCGTCAGAATTGCCTAAAAGGGCAGGGAGATCGGCTAGAATGAGACTGGCTTCGATTGTGGTGAAAGCGTATCTGCGGTTTAGGTTTATGTACCTTCTTTCCCCTTCTTTTCCCAATAGCTAAGTTGACCAAGAAGTTTTTTTTCGGTGGCTTTGTTTCGTTGTTGGTCTCCGTATTGTACGGCGTAATGATATTTGAGGAGGTTGGTTGTGAAAGAAGGGGCCTGAATCTCCTCCAAATGAGCCCGAAGGGTGCGGCCGGGGGGCATGGGGGTGCCATGAGCCCGGCATGCCCTTCTGAAAGCACTGAGGTAGTTTGGAGGCTCTGGCAAAACTCCCGGAGCAGGGTTCCTCTCGCTGGCAGGGTTTTTCGGGCGCTTGATTAGAAGTGCGGTAACGAGCAAGATGAAGGCAGCTGCTCCAACCCAAAGCGAGGCTTTGAGGAGAGGCCCGGTATCCTCTTGGAGGGCTGTGGTGTCCTCGTTACCGGGATCCTCGGGATATGGCGAGGCTTCATCGATGCCGGCCAGTGAAGGGGCCCCTTCCTCGCGGGTTGCCGGGGTGGTTTCGAAGATGACCCAGCCATGGTTTTCGAGGTAGATTTCAGCCCAGGCGTGAGCTTCCCGAGCGCGAAAAACGAAGATGCTGGGACTTGAGAAATAACGTCCGCCGGACCAGCCGAAGGCGATTCGTGCGGGAACACCCATGGCGCGTGCCAGCAGAACCGTAGCGGTGGCAAAGTGGGTGCAGTAGCCGGTCTTGGTTTCAAAGAGAAAGCTGTCGACCGGTTCGGCGTCCCCGGGAATGGCGAGATCTAGGGAGTATTGGCAATTCTCCTGGAGATATTGGCGCAAGGAGAGAAGGGATGCACGGGTGGGTGCTCCAAATCCTGCGGCGAGCGTTTGGATTTTACCACGTAACTCAGGGTTGTTTGGGAGCTCCAGATATTCAGGTGAAGGAGATTCTCCGGGCACGACCTCCAGGACGCTTTTGAAGTCAAAGGGGATCGAGGTGACTTCATAACGGTAGTCTTTCCCCCGGACGGAATTTGGTGGGAGTCGAAAGGTGTCCGGCGAGGTTTCCCTGAGCCTGGGTTGCCGGATTGAGATGAAATTTGGAACCGTGATCGCAAGTGTTTGACCTCCAAGATTGGCTTGGTGGGAGATTTCGTAGGTCACTTTGGGGCCCGGTATCTGGAAGTCGCGCGTAATTGTCCCCTCTTGCGCTTGAAGTGTTTTGGGCACCATGGAATGAGGTAGCCACAATTCTTCACGGTAGGTCGCCAGCGTGAAATTGCGGACAAAACGCTCTCGGCTCAAAAGGATGCGGGCATCGTTGGCCGTTTTGGGGAAAAGGTAGACTTCAGGACGGTTTGAGGGCCTTACTTTCCTGTTTTTGTTGAGGGAGCGAGGTCCGGGGCCGGAGAACAGCCAATTGGAGGTGACCAAGCCTCCACTTTTGCTGCCGGGTCCTCCATTCCTTCCATTCTCGTTTCCACTGATTTCCTCCTCCTGGTGGTCGAATTCAGGTCGGAGGGCGTCATCGATGGCAATGGCAAGTTCCTCCGATTTTTCAGGAGCGATCGAGAGAAAGACGAGGAAAAAGCATTCGATGAGGAGGACGGCGATGCCGATTGTCAGGTAGTCGAGGAATCTGGGCTTGCGAGCTGACTTGGCCTGTGTTGCCGGTGTTTTCTCACGATGGCCCCAAACGCAAAAGGCGACGACGAGAAGGGAGACAGCGGTGCAGATGCGAACGATGGTGTGCCATTGTTCGGGCCAGCCCCGTAACAGGGCATATCCGGTCGCCAATGCTAGAATCAGGAGTCCCGATTTCATCTCGCAGTTAATCTAGGAGGCGAAGGTCAGGCTGTCGAGGGCATCGAAATATCCGGGAAATATTGGTTTCCAGCCGGTCTTGCGTATTTTGCGATTGAGAACACGCTTATGGGTCCAGGCTCTTTTGCGAGAGGTGTTTTTCTCGCCTCTCGGAGGAAGAGGCTTGTCGAAGTAGTCTGCCAGGCCCTGATAGCATTCAAGTTGCGAAATCGGGTGATCGTCCGAGACGTTGAAGACCCCGTTCAGTTTCTGGCCGGCAAGATGGAGGGTGGCAAGCGCCGCATCTTTGACGTGGATTTGATTTAAAATTCGCTGGCCCGTCTCCTCTATCACGGCCGACCCGTCCAGGAATTTTCGCAGAACGACGCTTCGTCCGGGGCCGTAGAGGCCGGCGAGGCGTGCCACGGTGCCACCGGAGTCGAGGACGATTTGTTCGGCTTCGAGGAGGAGTTGCGAAGTTTCGCGAATGGGGTCGGTGGGTGAGGATTCGTCAACGTCCGAGCCATCGGTCTGGTGATAGACCGAGGTGGAAGAGGTGAGGATGAGGTGGCTTTCCGGAAATGATTTGAGAAGGTTTCCGGCGCCTGTGATGAATACCTTGCGATAAGCTTCTGCTCCGCCACGTCCCGAAGACGCGCAGTGTACGATGATAGCCGGATTTGGGATTTTGCTTGCGAGATTCGAGACCTGTTCGGGTGAGGAAAGGTCGCAGGCATCATGGCCGTCTCCACCTGATTTTGTTGCGGTGGTAACGTGGTAGTCGTGGGCTAGATCCGCGATTTCGGAGCCAAGATATCCGGCCCCGGCGATGAGGAGAGAAGGTTTCATTGTGAAGAGTAGTAGCGGGCGAGTCCGTCGGCAACTGCCTGTGCGTATTCGTGATAGATTTCCCGGGGATTCTTTCGAAATCGGGTGATGAAGGGAATGCTGTTCATGACGTAGGGCTCCATGAAGATGACAGGGCACTGGTAGAGTCGGTTGGCGAGAAGATTTCGTGCCCAGAGATTCGGGTGATTGGCGAGGTTCCGGGAAGTCGGAGAAGAGTCGGGGTATTGGTAGGGAGGGAGTTTGGTCGTCTGAGTGAAGGCTGTGGCAATCTCACGAGCGAGGGGGATTTCTTCGGTGATCGTGCCGGAGAGGAGTCGTTGAAGCATCTCGAAGCGCTCGTCTTCATGCGCAAGTTCGCCTGCGGTGTAGGTTCCGTTGAGGATGATGTGGAAGTGTTGGGAGGAAGCGGGGATTGTGGAGCTTGATCCGTTGAAATGGAGGCAGATAACGAGGTCGGGCTTGATTGATTCATTTATGAAGTTCGCGCGGGCACGAATTTCCGAGGTGCGGTAAAAGAGTTTTGGATCTGCAAAGTCCTCTGCTTGTTTTTTTGTAAGGGGTTCAAGGCTGGAGCGCACCAAGGTGACGGAGGCTCCTAGTCTTTCGAGCATGGGTTTGAGTATTTTGGCGGTCTCCAGAGTCATTGATCCTTCTCGGATGATCACGCCACTCCACTTGTGTTCGCGTTCTTCAATCTTGGCATAATTTCCGCCAATGTGGCCGGGATCGAGAGCGATCATGAGGCCTTCGAGAGGGAGCGCTCGGTCGTCCGGAAGATTGGTCCGGGTCTTCCAATCGAAAATTGAGCCCGGTGAGGGTTTGTCCTCGGTAGAAAACTGAAGTTGATAGTTTCCGATGATAGCTTGGCTTTTGGCTTCATCGATGGTGATCCATTTTCTCCAGGAGTCATCTTTGGTGTAAATTGTCTCAAGACGGTTGAGGAAGGTTTCCCTGGAAATCGTTCTTTGAAACCTGTCGAGTTTCGACCAGTCGGGCGGCAGGCCAAGTGAAGCGAGGTTTTTAGGTCGGGAAGAGGGAGGGAGGTAAGAGTAAGCCGGCGTATCCGGCCCCGGGGATTTCCAAAAAAGATAACCGCTTGCCGCGATTAGAAGGCCAATTGGGATGACAATGAGAAGCCATTGGGTATTTTTGATTGAAGGCGAGGAACTCATCATGATCAAGGTCGCTAATAACATGGGGGCTGCAATCCCCAAAGACACAGTTGTGAGGAATGTTTCGCTGGGCGGCCGATTTTCCGGACTTTTCAGAAATAGGAGCGTCCTTTAAAAGTGGCTTGTAAGGTTATGATGAAAATATTGTTTTTGGGAGATGTCGTGGGGTCGCCGGGGAGGAGCGCGGTGATTGATCACTTGGCGGGAATCAAGGAGGAGCACGGGATCGATTTTATTATCGTGAACGGAGAGAACGCGGCAGGAGGACGGGGAATTACGCCGAAAATCTGCATCGATTTGCTTCGCGCCGGAGTGGCGGTGGTCACAACTGGAGATCATGTTTGGGATCAACGGGAGATTTTGGATTACTTTCCGACCGAGCCGCGCTTGTTAAGGCCTATTAATTTCGTCGGAGCACCTGGCGGGGGGGCGGTGGTCCTGGAAACCGCGAAAGGAAAAGTGGCGGTGCTGAATGCGATGGGGCGGACATTTATGAATCCTCCGCTCGAAAATCCCCTGACTCTGTTGGAAGAGGAGATATCGAGGTTAAGAAAAGATGGAGTAAAGATGATGGTGGTTGATTTTCATGCGGAAGCGACCAGCGACAAGATTGCGATGGGGCGGGCCTTGGACGGTAAGGTCTCGCTTGTGGTTGGAACGCACACCCATGTTCAGACTGCCGACGAGCGGATTTTCCCTGGGGGAACGGCCTTTTTAACCGATGCCGGGATGTGCGGACCGGATGTTTCGGTCTTGGGGCGCGAGGTGGACTCGGTGGTTTGGCGATTTCGGACGGGATTGCCGACGCGATTTCCGGTCGCAAAAGGTCCGGTGCGCCTTTGTGGTGTCATTGTTGAAGTTAATGAAGGGAGCGGCAACGCAACTTCGATTGAGCGCATCTCGCGTTTGATCGAAGGAGAGGGTCTTTCGGAATAGATTTTTCGACAAGTCGATGCCCGCAAAATTCCCTTAAACAAAGGCTCCAGAGGAAAAAAACTTTCTTTTGAAAATACTTTTGACAGAGTGACCGACTTTGCTAGTTTGCGCCCCGCTTTCGGCAGCGGGGCGAGATGAGACCGAGAGATGCACTAAATTACAGCGTTTCTCCCTCCCCTCAACTCACTTCTGATCGCACTCATAAACAACTCTCTGGTTCTGCTTTTGTAGCTCAGGGGTAGAGCGCGTCCTTGGTAAGGACGAGGTCGCGGGTTCAATTCCCGCCAAAAGCTCCAGAGAGATGTGTGAGACGACCCAAAACCAGCTAAAACCTAATTAACCAATACAATGGCTAAAGAACAGTTCGAACGGAACAAGCCTCACGTCAACGTCGGCACTATCGGTCACGTTGACCACGGTAAAACCACCCTCACCGCCGCTATCACTACCATCCTCTCAGAAGCAGGTGGTGGCGAAGCTAAGGCTTACGATGAGATCGACGCCGCTCCCGAGGAGAAAGAGCGTGGTATCACCATCTCCACTGCTCACGTTGAGTATGAGACCGCAAATCGTCACTACGCCCACGTTGACTGTCCAGGTCACGCTGACTATGTGAAAAACATGATCACTGGAGCTGCCCAGATGGATGGCGGTATTCTCGTGGTTTCCGCCGCAGATGGTCCGATGCCCCAGACCCGTGAGCACATCCTGCTTGCTCGTCAGGTTGGTGTGCCCGCGCTTGTAGTTTTCTTGAATAAAACCGATCAGGTTGACGACGAAGAGCTCCTTGAGCTCGTCGAGATGGAGGTGCGCGAGCTTCTCTCTATGTATGAATTCCCCGGTGACGATATTCCTGTTGTGAAAGGCTCTGCTCTCAAGGCCCTCGAAGGGGATACTGCTCACAAGGAGGCAATCCTCAAGCTCATGGAAGCTGTTGACAGCTACATCCCGGAGCCCGAGCGCCCAGTTGACCAGGATTTCCTGATGCCCATTGAGGACGTGTTCTCCATCGAAGGGCGTGGCACCGTGGCTACTGGCCGCGTCGAGCGTGGTATCATCAAGAAAATGGAGGAGGTGGAGATCGTCGGTATTCGCGATACCCAGAAGACCGTTATCACCGACATCGAAATGTTCCGTAAGCTTCTTGATGAAGGTCGTGCAGGCGACAATGTCGGACTTCTCGTCCGCGGACTCAAGAAGGATGATCTTGAGCGTGGTCAGTGCATCGTGAAGCCTGGTTCTGTGAATCCCCACACCAAGTTCACCGCAGAGGTCTATGTTCTCTCGAAGGACGAGGGTGGACGTCACACACCATTCTTTTCGAACTATCGCCCTCAGTTCTACTTCCGGACGACTGATGTAACTGGATCCATTGAGCTTCCCGAGGGAGTCGAGATGGTCATGCCTGGTGATAACGTCAATCTTACAATTACCCTTATCACCCCCGTCGCCATGGAGAAAGCCATGCGCTTCGCGATCCGCGAAGGGGGCCGCACTGTTGGTGCAGGTCGCGTCGGAGATATCATCGAGTAATCTCGATTTATGACAGGTTGTCTTTTCAAGTGGAAAAGACAACTTGTTGGCTGGTTTTACAGGGGCACTCCTCAAAAAGGAGTGCCCCTCAGTCGCCTCAAAACACAGACTCTCTCGAAAGTAATAAACAGGACAGTAGCTCAATTGGTAGAGCATCGGTTTCCAAAACCGAGGGTTGCAGGTTCGAGTCCTGTCTGTCCTGCCATTTTCACCACATTCTAAAATGTTCCAAAAACTCTTCAAATTCATCGGTGAGGTTAAAACCGAACTCCGCAAAGCATCTTGGCCCTGGGAATCCGATCCCAAGGTTCGTGGATTTAAGAAATACAAGGAACTCATCGATTCAACAATCGTTGTTCTCATTGCCATTATCCTTCTTGCGGCCTATGTGGCGCTATGGGATCTCATTCACACCCAGGCGGTGACATTCCTCGGTGGATTGGCCAAGTAGGAGTCTTTTCTCCGTTGATTTTCCGTTTCAACCCAGCTTCGAAACAAACTTTTTAAAAAATGCCCACCATCCCAGCACCAAAAGACCAGTGGTATGTCGTTCATGTTCTTTCCGGCCAGGAAAACAAGGTGAAGGACCGCATTGCGCGACTCGTGGAAGCAGAAGAGCTTGGAGACAAGATCTTTAATGTTCTTGTGCCTACCGAGTTGGTTTCCGAGGTGCGTGCGGGCAAGAAGACCGAGCAGAAGAAGAAATTCTTCCCGGGCTACGTCATTATCAATATGCATCTCCTCGACGAGTCCAATGACGTCGTGGAGGACACTTGGTCCTTCATGCAACAGCTTGACGGGGCGATCGGGTTTGCTGGCGCCCGCAACAAGCCCATCCCTATGCGTCCCAAGGAGGTCGCCAGTATGCTCAGTCAGATCGAGGAGCGTGAAGGAAGCGTTCGACCATCCATCGAATTTGAGGTCGGGGACAGTGTCAAAGTCTCTGACGGTCCGTTCGAGTCCCAGAACGGGATCGTTGAGGAAATCGACCCAGAGCGCGGCAAGATGCGCGTCGCCGTTACTATTTTTGGACGCTCGACTCCAGTCGAACTCGAATACTGGCAGGTTGAGAAGGGCTAAATCACAATATTTGTCAGATCGAAGCGGTTTGATCTTGACTTTTTTCGATGAACATTACCACACATCCCTCCGTCGCTTGCGGCAACTCTCACTTACAATTCTAAAATCATGGCCAAGGAAGTAAAACAAGTCCTCAAACTTCAGATTCAAGCTGGACAAGCCAACCCATCTCCACCAGTCGGACCCGCTCTTGGTCAGGCGGGTGTGAACATCATGGGTTTCTGTAAGGAATTCAATGCCCAGACCCAAGCGGCTGCCGGAGATCTTCTTCCCACTGTCATCACGGTCTACAAGGATGCCAGTTTTGACTTCGTCACCAAGCAGCCTCCTGCTGCTGTTCTTCTCAAAAAGGCTGCCGGCATCGCTTCTGGTTCCGGAGAGCCCAACAAGGTGAAGATTGGTAAAATTACCAAGGCCAAGCTGATGGAGGTAGTCGAGCGCAAGATTCCCGATCTAAACACCAATGATCCCGAGCAGGCCGCCAAGATTCTCGCCGGCACGGCCATGCAGATGGGCCTCGAGATCGAGTGGTAAAAATTTTAAACCGCAGGAGGGAAGGCGATTTTTTGCTTTTCCGACCGCACTGCAAACAAAACGATGAGTAGCAAACGAAGCAAAAGATACGAGAAGGCCGCGGCACTCGTCGAAGAAGGGCAGACCTATTCCCTGAACGACGCCATTGCTCTTCTGAAAAAATTCCCCGCACCGAAATTTGACGCCACTGTCACCCTCTCGGCCCACCTTGGTGTGGATCCCCGCAAGAGCGATCAGATGGTGCGTGGTTCGGTTGCCCTTCCTCACGGAACCGGCAAGAAGGTAAAAGTCATTGTCTTTGCCTCCGGTGATGCAGCCAAGGCTGCCGCTGATGCTGGAGCCGACGAGGTTGGTTTTGAAGACCTGATCAAGAAAGTTCAAGGTGGTTACACCGATTTCGATGCTGCCATTGCGACCCCGGATGCTATGACCGAGGTCCGTAAGATCGCTCGCGTCCTCGGGCCCCGTGGCCTTATGCCAAACCCCAAGACCGGGACCGTCACCGACGACACTGCTGCTGCGGTGAACGCAGTCCAGGCAGGTCGGATCGACTACAAGGTCGACAAAAGCGCCAACATCGCTGCTGCTTGTGGAAAGCTTTCCTTCTCGGAAGAGCAGCTTCAGGAGAATCTTGGTGCACTAATTGACAGTGTTGTGAAAGCCAAGCCTGCCTCCGCCAAAGGGAATTACCTCCAAAGCTTTACCGTTGCGGCCTCCATGCTTCCAGGAATCTCGCTCGATATCTCTTCTTACACCGCTTAACCCGATACGCAGACCATGAACCCAGATAAGAAATTCATTCTCGACGAAATCAAGGGACGCGTTGACGAGTCCGACTTCGTTCTCGTGGTGGACTACACCGGCACGACGGTTCCGTCCTTCAACGAGCTTCGCGCCCGCCTTCTCGAGCAGGGTGCCGAGTGCCACGTTGCTAAAAACTCCTTCATGAAGCGCGTTCTTTCTGACGCCGGCCTTCCCGATCTCAGTGAAGAGCTTACCGGTCAGACCGCCTTTGTCACCGGCGCTTCCGATGTGTGCGCTGTCGCCAAGGTGGTTGCCAACTTTCAAAAGGAATTTGAGAAACCTGAAATCAAGGCCGGGATTCTCGACGGTGACGTTCTGAACGCCGACCAAGTCAAGGGGCTGGCTGCTCTTCCACCACGCGAAGTGCTCCTCGCCCAGCTTCTCTCCACCATCAACGCCCCGGCCTCCAAGCTGGTGCGCACGCTCAACGAGCCAGGCGCAAGCCTCGCCCGTGTCATCAAGGCGAAATTCAACGAAGGGGAATAAATAATTTGAACGGATGGCCCTGCCGGGTTCGCTTCGCGAACTTGAAAGGGCTTGGAAAACAAAACTGGTTCCTCGTCGGGACGACGGCAGTTGCCCTTAAATGATCGGAAAGCCCCGGTCGCGACGATACCGACAAAACTAAAACAATGTCAGACATTACAAAAATTGCAGAAGAGCTCGGCAAGCTTACCGTCCTGGAGGCCGCCGAATTGGTTAAACACCTTGAAGAGGAGTGGGGCGTAAGCGCCGCCGCACCTGTCGCAGCCGTCGCAGCCGGCCCAGCCGCTGACGCAGCACCCGCTGAAGAGAAGACCGAATTTGATGTGGTCCTCGCTGAAGCTGGTGGCAACAAGATCGCCGTCATTAAGGCTGTGCGTGGAGTTGCTTCCGGACTCGGACTTGCTGATGCCAAGAAGCTTGTTGAAGGCGCTCCCGTAGCTGTGCTCGAAGGGGCCAACAAGGAGGCCGCAGAGGCAGCCAAGACCGCTCTCGAGGAGGCCGGCGCCAAAGTCGAGCTCAAGTAATAATCCCCGGATTTCACCCGGCTTCGGTTAATTTGGCCGAAGCTGGGCCCGGCCGGAGGAAAAGTAAAATCGCCCACGTTCCGACCCAAATTTTACATTTGGGATTTTTCGTAGATAGTATTTTTCCTCCGTTCGTGCCCACCATCATACGTAGTCATAGACGGAATTGCAATTCCAGACCCAGAAATCACGCCATGTCTCAAACGGTCGAGTTGGCCGCGTGAGCTTGGCGTAAAATCTCATCCGGATCCTAATATTATGTTGAAGCGAGAATACTTTGGAACCATCGAGGAGGTCATCGAGCCACCGAACCTGATTGAGGTGCAGTCTAAATCCTACGAGGATTTCCTGCAAAAAGACGTGCCGCCCTCCAAGCGCACAGAGACCGGTCTGCAGGCCGTGTTCGAAGAGGTCTTTCCAATCAAATCCTATGACGAAACCATTGAACTTGGTTTCGTCTCCTACGACATCGAGGACTCGAAGGCGAGTGCCCTGGATGCTCTTCGCACCGGTGAGACTTTCTCAGCGGCCCTCTATGTGACCTTCAACCTGAAGGATGACACGGGCACCAAGAAAGAGCGGGTCTACATGGGAGAACTCCCGATGATGACTCGCCGGGGCACTTTCGTGATCAATGGAGCGGAGCGTGTGATTGTCTCGCAGCTTCACCGTTCACCCGGAATCTGCTTTGAGAAGTCGGTCCACCTAAACGGGAAAATTCTTCACAGCTTCCGCATTATCCCGGATCGCGGTTCCTGGCTTGAGGTTCAGTTCGACACGAACGACCTCGCATATGTTTATCTCGACCGTCGCCGCCGCCGTCGCAAGTTCCTTGTCACAACCTTCCTTCGTGCCCTTGGTTACCCGACCGAGCGCGATTTGGTTTCAAACTTCTACAACATCCAGAAGCTCAAGATTAGTGAGAAGATGGACGAGGAGTCTCTAGCATCCCTGATGCCCTTCGAGGATATCATGGACGGAGAAGTTGTCGTTGCCCGTGCTTATGAACCTCTTTCCATCGGGGTGGTCCGCCAGCTCGTTGCGCTAGGGCAGAAAACTGTCGAGGTCATCGATTCCAGCGAAGACGAAATTCTCGTGAAGTCTCTAAAGAAGGATCCTGCTCACGACGAGGAGTCTGCGCTCAAGGACATCTACCGCAAGCTTCGCCCGGGTGATCCGCCGACGGCCGCCAACGCCCGTGCGCTACTCAAGCGTCTCTTCTTTGACCCCAAAAAATACGATCTGACCCGCGTCGGACGTTACAAGATCAACCAAAAGCTCAAGATTGATGTCGACTCCAACGAGCGCATCATGGTCGGCGAGGATTTCCTTGCTGCTACCAAGTATCTCCTCGGGCTGAAGAAGGGGGAGGGTATCCTCGACGACATCGATCACCTCGGTTCACGTCGTGTCCGGGCCGTCGGAGAACTTCTTGCCAACCAGTGTCGTGTCGGTCTCGCTCGCACCGAGCGCTTGGTAAAGGAGCGTATGACTCTCTTCGATGTCAATATCGAGGGTATGACGCCACAAAAACTTATTAACCCGAAGGCACTCAGCGCAGTTGTGCGTGACTTCTTCGGGCGGTCCCAGCTCTCGCAGTTCATGGACCAAACCAACCCGCTTGCCGAGCTTACCCACAAGCGCCGTCTCTCGGCTCTTGGGCCGGGTGGTCTCAATCGAGATCGTGCTGGATTCGAAGTTCGAGATGTTCACACCTCTCACTACGGTCGTATTTGCCCGATTGAGACTCCCGAGGGACCGAATATTGGTCTCATCAACTCGATGTGCACCTATGCTCGCATCAATGAGTTCGGATTTATCGAGACTCCCTATCGTGTTGTGAAGAAGTCGAAGGTGACCAATACCATTGAATATCTCACCGCTGATCAGGAAGAGGGCTACCTCATCGCTCAGGCAAACAACCCCATCGACAAGAAGGGTGGTTTCCTGCACGAACGTATCACTGCCCGTGAGCGTGGTGAGTTTATTGAGGTCGATCCGAGCCGGGTGGATTACATGGACGTTTCTCCGAAGCAGCTTGTTTCGGTAGCGGCGGGACTCATTCCATTCCTGGAGCACGATGACGCCAACCGCGCGCTCATGGGATCGAACATGCAGCGTCAGGGCGTGCCGCTTCTTCGCTCCGATTCGCCCTACATTGGAACTGGCCTTGAGGAAAAAGCCGCCCGTGACTCCCGCTCCGTGATTGTCGCGGAAGCTGACGGTATCGTGGCTGCTTCTTCTGCCGAATACATCATTACGACCAAGGATGGGAAGCTTCCTGTTTCAGAGGAGCGTTTCCTTTCCGAGCCCGAGGGGATCAAGTCGAACCCTGAGAAGGGGACCTTCGTTTATCCTCTTCGTAAGTTCATGCGTTCGAACTCTGGTTCCTGCATCAACCAGAAGCCACTCGTTAAGACCGGTCAAAAGATAAAGAACGGCGATATCATCGCGGACGGTCCAAACACGGAATCCGGTGAGCTTGCTCTCGGAGCTAACGTGCTCGTGGCCTTCATGCCATGGAACGGATATAATTTTGAGGATGCCATCGTGATCTCCGAACGCATGGTGAAGGATGACGTTTACACTTCGATTCACATCAGTGAGTTCGAGTGTGCCGCCCGTGATACCAAGCTGGGACCTGAGGAAATCACTCGCGACATTCCAAACGTCGGTGAGGAGGCTCTCAAGAACCTCGATCACGACGGAATCATCCGCATCGGGGCCGAAGTGAAGCCTGGCGACATTCTCGTCGGTAAGATTACTCCAAAGTCCGAGACCGAACTCGCTCCCGAGGAGCGCCTTCTGCGTGCGATCTTCGGTGAGAAGGCCGCAGACGTGAAAGATACTTCGCTTCGCGTTCCCTCCGGTTGCACCGGAATCGTTCAGGACATCCGGATCGCCACCCACGGGATGGCTCGCCGCAAGGAGATTGAAGGAGATCCCGCCAAGCTCAAGAAGCAGCTCAAGAAGATCAACGACGACTACAAGAAGAAGAAGGACCAGCTCACTGACCAGCTCACTGAGAAGCTTTCCGACATCTTGCTTGGAGAGAAAATCCCTCTCGATGTGGTGAACGCACAGTCCGGTGAAATCATCATCCCGGCCAATCGTAAAATCACCAAGACACTTCTTCGCAAGCTCGCTTCGGTTTACGATCACATCGAAATTGATCCCTCCCCAATCCGGAACAAGATCCTCGAGATTATCTCCAGCTTCGAAGGCCGCTTCGCCGAACTCGACGGAGATCGTGAGCGCCGACTCGATCAGATCGAGAGTGGTGACGAGATCGACCCAGGTGTTGTCAAGGAAGTCAAAGTCTTTGTTGCCGCCAAGCGCAAGCTGAGCGTGGGTGACAAGATGGCGGGTCGCCACGGAAACAAGGGGGTCGTCTCGGTCATTGTGCCGGAAGAAGACATGCCTTACCTTTCCGACGGAACGCCGGTTGATATTTGCCTCAACCCCCTTGGTGTGCCATCACGAATGAACGTTGGGCAGGTTTTGGAAACCCACCTTGGTGTGGCAGCCAAAGCACTCGGCTTTAAGGTAGCCACTCCGATTTTCGATGGTATCCCCGAAGAGAAAATCTGGGAATACATGTCCGAGGCCAAGAAGGTCGACGGCTTCACTTGGATCGGCGACGGTAAGGATGGTTCAATTGCCGGTAAGTCTACTCTTTATGATGGACGGACCGGAGAAGCGATTCACCAGCCAGTTGTGGTCGGCATCATCTACATGCTCAAGCTTGGACACCTTGTCGCGGACAAAATCCACGCCCGGGCCGTTGGCCCCTACTCACTTGTTACCCAGCAGCCGCTCGGTGGTAAGGCCCAGTATGGTGGTCAGCGATTCGGTGAAATGGAGGTCTGGGCTCTCGAAGCCTATGGGGCCGCATACACCCTTCAGGAACTTCTCACCGTGAAGTCCGACGATGTGCAAGGTCGAACCCGAATTTACGAGGCCATCGTGAAAGGGGACAACCAGCTCGAAGCCGGAACTCCCGAAAGTTTCAACGTTCTCATCAAGGAGATGCAGTCACTCGGTCTCGATGTCCGGCCCGGACGATCCGGCTCGGAACCTGGCGCTGCCGCCAGCGACGACTTCTCCCTCGATGATCTTACTCTCTAAACCTCAACACAAAACCCAAACTACTACCTACAACTTATTATGAGTGTTGAAACTAATCTTCGCGAACTTTATGGGGTCGATCAAAAGCCAGAACCTTTTGATCAGGTTTCTATCACAGTCGCCAATCCTGAAACCATCCGCGGCTGGTCCCAAGGTGAAGTTCTCAATCCCGAGACCATCAACTACCGGACCTTCAAGCCTGAGAAGGGTGGTCTCTTCTGCGAGCGCATCTTTGGTCCGACCCGTGACTGGGAATGTGCTTGCGGAAAATACAAGCGCATCAAGCACAAGGGCACCGTCTGTGACCGTTGTGGTGTAGAGGTGACTCTGAGCCGCGTCCGCCGCGAGCGCATGGGTCACATTGACCTTGCTGTTCCTGTCTCCCACATATGGTTTTATAAGTGCATGCCTTCCCGCATCGGTCTTGTTCTCGACATGACCGCCCGTGAACTTGAGCGTATCATTTACTACGAAGACTACCTCGTCACCGAGCCTGGTAAGACTGCTCTCGAGCGTGGTCAGCTCCTTACCGAGACCGAGCTTCGTGATGCTGAGGAAGACTATGGTGATGAGGCCTTCCGTGCCGGAATGGGTGCCGAGGCAATCCGTGACCTTCTCGGACAAGTAAACCTCGAGGAGCTCATCGTTGAGCTTGAGGAGGCCATGGAAGCGACCCGCTCGAAGCAGAACCGCAAGAAACTTGCAAAGCGCCTCAAGCTTGCTCGTGGGTTCCTGCAGTCCAACTCACGCCCCGAGTGGATGATCATGACGGTTCTGCCTGTCATTCCTCCGGATCTTCGTCCTCTTGTTCCCCTGGAAGGTGGTCGTTTTGCGACCTCCGACTTGAACGACCTTTACCGTCGTGTCATCAACCGGAACAACCGACTGCGCAACCTTATGCAGCTGAAGACCCCAGAGGTTATCATCCGCAACGAGAAGCGCATGCTTCAGGAGGCTGTTGATGCTCTCTTCGACAACGGTCGGCATGGTCGCGCTGTCACCGGAGCTGGAAACCGGGCGCTCAAGTCCCTTTCCGACATGCTCAAGGGTAAAGGCGGACGTTTCCGTCAGAACCTTCTCGGTAAGCGGGTCGACTACTCCGGACGTTCAGTCATCGTGATCGGGCCTGAGCTCAAGCTGAACCAGTGCGGTCTTCCCAAGAAGATGGCGCTGACCCTCTTCGAGCCATTCATTATTCGTCGTCTGAAAGAACTCGGCTATTGCCACACTGTTCGTTCGGCCAAAAAGATGATCGATCGCAAGACCACCGAAGTTTGGGATATCCTTGCTGAGGTGACCAAAGGACACCCGGTGATGCTAAATCGTGCGCCGACTCTTCACCGTCTTTCGATTCAGGCCTTTGAGCCCGTTCTGATTGAAGGATCTGCGATTCGTCTGCACCCACTCACCTGCGGTGCTTACAACGCTGACTTCGATGGTGACCAGATGGCTGTCCACGTCCCGCTTTCAGTTGAGGCCCAGATGGAAACCCGCCAGCTTATGCTTGCGACGAACAACATCTTCTCGCCTGCATCCGGACGGCCCGTGATTACCCCTTCCCAGGATATTATTTTGGGAACTTATTACCTTACTTGGGCCAAGGTTCGCACTCCAAAGGAAATTGAGAAGCAGGGTCACCTGCCTCTTTTTGAGAATACCATCGAGGTTGAATTCGCGATTGCCAACCGGAAGCTGGATTACCACCAGTACATCCGCCTGCGTAACCCCGATCTTGGCAAGGATACTGTCTTTGGCGACAAGGAGAAAAATGTTATCGAGACCACTCCTGGTCGTGTCCGTTTCAACGAGATCTGGCCTGATGGCGTTGGCTTCTTCAACAACAATGTTGGCAAGTCTCAGATCGGTGACATTATTTGGCGGTGCTACCAAGTCGCCGGAGGGAAAGCCACCGTCACTACCATGGACAAGCTCAAGGAACTCGGCTTCAAGGAAGCGACCCGTTCCGGTTGCTCCATTGGTATCGTCGACATGGTGATACCGGAAGAAAAGCCGGCTGAACTTAAGACCGCTTACGCCAACGTCGAGACAGTCAACAAGCAGTATCGCAACGGTGTGATCACCAACGGCGAACGCTACCAGAAAGTCGTCGATATCTGGACTCGGGCCGGTGACAACATCGCCAACGCCCTTTACCGCAAGCTCGAGTTCAACGAAGGCAAGGAAAAGGCAAACCCACTCTTCATGATGGTTGATTCTGGAGCCCGGGGTAACAAGAACCAGATCAAGCAGCTCTCGGGTATGCGTGGACTGATGGCTAAGCCGTCCGGTGAGATTATCGAACGTCCGATTACTTCGAACTTCCGTGAAGGTCTTTCTGTGTTGGAGTATTTCATCTCCACCCACGGTGCGCGTAAAGGTCTTGCCGATACTGCGCTCAAGACAGCTGACTCCGGATATATGACCCGTAAATTGGTCGACGTTTCCCAGGATGTCATCATCACCGAGCCTGATTGTTGCACAGAGAAGGGGATCACGGTTCATGCAATCTACTCGGGGGACGAAGAGGCAGCCTCACTTCAGTCACGGATCTACGGTCGGGTTTCCTGCGAGACAATTAAAGACCCCGTTTCGGGTGATATGATCATCAAGAAAGGTGAACTCATGGACGAAGCGACCTCGATTGCGGTCGAGAATGTTGGTCACGAACGTCTCAAGATCCGTAGCCCGCTGACTTGTGAGTCGGAGCGTGGATGTTGTCAGTCCTGCTATGGCCTCAACCTCGCGACCGGCGAGCTCGGTAAGATCGGTGAGGCTGTCGGTATTATCGCCGCTCAGTCGATTGGTGAGCCGGGAACCCAGCTGACCATGCGTACCTTCCACTCCGGAGGGGTTGCTCTTGGTGCCACCAAGCAGCCCGAGGTGAAAGCTAAGAACAAGGGTGTCGCATTCTACAAAGATCTCCGTACGGTGGAGGACGTCGATGGCAACTTTGTGGTTCTCAATAAGAACGGTTCGCTTTCCGTTCGCGATAAAGATGGTCTTGAACTCGAGTCCTACAATGTCGTGATTGGTTCCGTGATCTCGGTTGCCGACGGGGGAGATGTGAAGAAGAACCAGTCGATTCTGACTTGGGATCCTCACTCCGTCCCCATTATTGCCGAGTCTGGTGGTAAAGTCGAATTCCGCGACATGATCACGGGAATTACCATTCAGTCTGAAACCGACAAGGCGACCGGTAAGAAGGGCTTGACCGTGACTGAGCATAAAGAAGACCTTCACCCGCAGATCGTCATTGTTGATCCCAAAACCAAGGAAGTTCTCAGCAGCTACTCCATTCCGGTTGGCGCTCACCTTTCTGTTAAGGAGGGGGCAAAGATCCAGGGTGGTGTGCAACTTGCCCGAACACCGCGCAAGATTGCCAAGACCGGTGATATTACCGGTGGTCTTCCACGAGTTGCGGAGCTCTTCGAAGCCCGTCGTCCGAAAGACGCCTGCGTCATCGCCAAGCTCGACGGTGAGATCTCCTTTGGAGGCACCGTTCGTGGCAAGCGCAAGGTGATCGTCACTCACACCGAGTCCGGCGAAACCGCCGATCACCTTGTCCCGATGGGCAAGCACATGATCGTTGGTGAAGGCGACATGGTGGTGCGTGGTGATCAAATTACCGAGGGGCCTGTGGCGCCCGAGGATCTCCTCGAGGCTTGCGGTCCCCAAGCTCTACAGGAGCACCTCAACAACGAAGTTCAAACGGTTTACCGTTCGCAGGGTGTGGAGATCAATGACAAGCACATTGAGATCATTATCCGCCAGATGCTTCGGAAGGTGAAGATCACCGAGCCAGGTGACACTGAGTTCCTTTGGGGTGACCAAATCGAGAAGACAACCTTCAATGCTGAAAACAAGCGTGTTGCTGCCGAAGGTGGTAAGCCTGCGGAAGCAGAGCCGGTTCTTCTCGGAATTACCAAGGCCTCGATCGAGACCGAATCGTTCATCTCCGCGGCATCCTTCCAGGACACCACCCGTGTCCTTACCGATGCCGCGACTCTTGGTAAGATTGATACCCTCCGGGGCTTCAAAGAGAACGTCATCCTCGGACACCTCATTCCTGCTGGAACCGGCTTCCCGGTCCACAAGAATTCGGACTTCGAAATGACGGTCGAGGAGCCAGAGCCAGTCGTTGTGAAGCCAGAAGGAGAAGACGGCGAATCTACTCCGGATGCCGAGGCTCTAGATGTCGAAGCTGCCGGCGAGTAAGCTCCGACTGAACAAATAAAAAATTCAAAGCCCCGATTCGCTAAGGCTGGTCGGGGCTTTATTATTTCGATTTTTCATATCGGGGTTAGTCAGGACCCAATCGAGATTGCCGGGCAGATTAAGAAGGTCGACTCGGAAATAGAGGATGCCAAACTCGTAGCCCGCTCATTTCTATCTGCTGAGAAAACAGATGATCTCGTGAAGATGATTAGTGAATCGGAAAGAGTGGGCCACCTCGTTAAGTCATTTTTTAAAACCGTTTTGAGCTGAGCAAAATAGGAATCGAAGAAGTTCATAACTACAGCCTCTTCTCTTTAGACGGCTTACGTTCGGTGAATATATTGTGTGACGATTTTAGCGTACGTTCCCTCGTTTTGGAAAAAACTAGGGCTTTAAAGTGGATTGGGAGAGCTGTGCTGGATACAGCGCTATTGGTTGGAAGGAGTTTCAGAAAAAAATCCGACGGCTCATGGCTCTTTCGAGGGACGATTCAACCTGCGACCACGATAATTATTAGTTCTCGGGTCCGAAGGTCTGGTCGTGCTACAATTTGACGTCACCAGATGAGGAGTAGTTTCTCTCCGTGTATGTCACAAAGGATGGGAAGGATGATGTACAGCTGGGGGAGTGGACCTTTTTGTGTGAAGACTCCATCGGGAAAATATGGGAGTTTCGCGCCAGTCAAAAGGGCCCTTGAAGGCGGTTGACCTCCTTAAGCGAGTAACAATTTCGGTGAAATTTCTCTCCGATTCAAAATCAAAAACCAAGTCGTGATTCACGGTGAAATCAGAGAAGGGTGGGTGATTGTTTCTCCGAGGAAGAGAGATCGTTGGAAATATAGCGTCTGGCGCGCGCAGAAAAAATGGCGGCCGCAATTTTGTCTCAGAATCTACTAATGACCTTGGTCCTACCGGAGCGGAGTTCGAGGCGATCTACTTGAACGGGGGCTTTGTTGGCGGGGAGGTGGATGCGGAGGATTCCGAGGTCGGTTTCAGGTTGGATGGTGAGAGTGAGTTCGGTCCAATCTCCTTTTTTGAGAGGAAAGGGGATGGTGCTGATCTTTGGCGACCCGTTTCCCCAAGTGATTTTCGCCGGGCCTCCTGCTGGTGATTTGACGCGCAGAATTATCGATGTCTCTTTTTTAAATTGCTTCGCTCCGATGCCAAGGAAGGGATTGGGCGCGGTGCCGGTAAGGGTTACGACGCCCTCTTTGACGATGTATTTTGCGTTTCTTGCTTTCCAGCCTTGGAGTTTGGGATCGAAAGCATCGTCTTTGGCTGGTTTTTTCACAGGCTTCTTCTTGCTTCGGCCAACGCGGTTTTTCCCTTCGAGTTCGGGCTGGTATTTGGCTGGATCAAACTTGGGATTGGGAAGCGGGACGACTGCTTTGGTCTCTCTCAGAAAGGCCTCGATTTTGGCGTCGAGTGATTTGACAAGTTGGGGTTTCTGGGGGGCGAGGTTTTTCGTTTCGCCGATGTCTTTCGAAAGGTCGAATAGGCGGTGCCGATGTGCGCCGTTCTCACCTTGATGGAACTCGCGAATGAGCTTCCAGTTTTTATGATGAATGGAAATTGAGGGCGGAATCCAATCGGGAACTGGCGGGTTGTGGGGGAAGTAGGTGAAGATGGGGGGGCGGGAAAATTCGGCTCCTTTGAGGGCAGGGAGAAAGTCCACTCCGTCGAAGATCTGACCTTCGCCTGGAGCTTGTTGGAGGATACTGAGGATTGTAGGATAGAAGTCGGTGGATTGAACCAAGGCGTCACTCCGGCTTGCGGGTTTAATTTCCCCGGGCCAGGCCACGATCAGGGGGACGCGGATGCCTCCTTCGAATTGGGAGGCTTTGCCACCTCTCAATGGGGCGTTGCTGGTGGGCGAAGTGTCATCGACCACATCATACATGTTGCCTCCGTTGTCGGAGAAGAAGATGATGATGGTGTTGTCGGCGATCTTGAGACGGTCGAGGGTGTCGAGAAGGGTGCCCACGGCGTCGTCCATGGATTCCACCATGGCTGCGTAGGTTGGACTGTGCTGCGGATCTTGTGGGTCGATGAGAGAGCGGTATTTTTCAATGAGTGCTTCCTTGGCGTTAAAGGGAGCATGAACGCTGAACATCCAGTAGTTGAGAAAGAAGGAGGATTCTTTGTTATTCTCCATAAAAGCTACGGCTTCTTCGGCCATACGGTCTTCGATGTGTTCTTTGGGATGATTTGGGTCGAAATCCGGGTAGCTCCAAGGCGCCACGAATGAACCTTTCGGTCCGGGGCCATGCCAGTGTGGGATATCGATTTCGAATCCCTGTTCGAGGGGCGAGAAAGGTTCGGGGCCAAGGTGCCACTTTCCGCAGTGTGCGGTTTTGTAGCCCGCGGATTGAAGAGTTTTTCCCAGAGTTGGGAGGTTGGTGCGGAGGCGGGTCGCAGATTTGGGTTGAATGGATTTTTGTCCAGGGGTGGCATTTTTGCCGGGGCGGGCCTTCAGGTGAACGGGAGGTAGGTGGCAATTGGGAGCAGTGAGGCCAATGCGGGCGGGGTTTTGTCCGGTGAGAATACTGGCGCGCGTCGGTGAACAAAGAGGGCTCGCGGAATAGGCGCGGGTGAAAGTCATTCCACGCTTTGCCAGGCGCTCAATGTTAGGTGTCTGATATAACCTAGTGTGACCAAATAGAGTGGTGTCGGCCCAGCCCAAGTCATCGGCGAGAATAAAAATGACGTTTGGTTTGCTGGCCGATGAGACGCTGGCTGTGAAAAAAAGAAGAAGGATTGAAAAACGATTCAGATTCATGGTTGTATTTTAGAGAGTTAGATCAAATGGGAGATCGTAACCAGACTGCTCAGGGGTGGGTATTGCGAAGTTTAACCGTGTTTTTTGTGTCCCGACTGTCGCCCTGCTGTGATGAAGTTACCCGCCAACATGGTTCTGAACAAACCTGGTGATCGGTGGGACAGGTATTCCGGTGATATTAAGTTGGCAGGCAAGGTCCTCGAGGTTCCGGCATCCAAACCCACCTCATCAACTACTTTCAAAAAGTAGCGGTATTCCCAATTGGTAATTTCAGTTTTACCGAGGGAGTTTACGGTCATGAAGTGGTTCGCCTTTTGGCGGACGGATGGGAATGTCCAGGGCGCCGGAGGCCTCGAGCTCGGTAAAGAGTTGTTTTTTGAGCGCTTCTTTCTTTTTAGCGAAAGCCGGAACGTCGATGAGGTTGTGTCGTTCGTGAGGATCTGTCTGTAAATCGTAGAGTCCGTTTTTATCCCATAGACCGTGATAGTAGATATACTTGTAATGATCGGTTCGAATGGCGAAGAGCGTGGGCGTGGCGGGGAAGTTCCATTCCCAGTGATATTCGTAAAGAAGATGGTCGCGCCATGGCTTGTCCGATCCGCTCCCGTCGAGAAGATGTTTGAACGAACGACCATCAAAGGCCGGAGTGTTTACAGGTTTTTCGACGCCGGCGAATTCGAGGAGGGTTGGGGCGAGGTCGATGTTGAGAATCATTTTCTCAAGCCGAGTGCCTGCCTTAACGTGCCCGGGAGCGTAGACCAAAAGAGGGACTCGGATGGAATGTTCAAACGCGTCGCGCTTGTCGTAGAAGCCGTGTTCTCCGAGGTGAAAGCCGTTGTCGCCAAGGAAGAGGACGATGGTGTTTTTTGAGAGATCGGATTCGTCGAGGTAGTCGAGGACGCGGCCTACGCTTTCATCAAGCCCGTGAACCGTTTCGCAGAATCGCCAGTAAAGTTCATCAAAAGAAGGTACCGGATCCTTGTCAAAAGCGCCGGTTTCCATGTGATCAATGCCGTGGATACCATAACGCCGCTCGCGGATCCAGCGGGACTGGGTGGCGTAGTTTTCCTCCGAGTTCGCCATCGTTTCGGGATAGTCGATTTTTTCACCCTGATATCTTCCGTGGTGGCGCTTGGCAGGTTGGAAGGGGTAGTGGACCGACTTGAAGGCAAGGTGCAGCATAAAGGGCGCATCTTTATCACCTCGGTCGCTCTTGAGCCATGTGATCGCCTGATCGGTGAGTCGGTCGGCGGTGTAACCTTCCTGCTCGTGACGCTCTCCGTTGATATTGAGTGTTTGATCGTAATACGAGCCCTGACCCTGAAACGAAACCCAGTGATGGAATCCTTTGCGGGGTTCGTCATTGTCGTGGCCCATGTGCCATTTCCCGATCATGGCAGTGCGATAGCCTGCTGTTTGGAGGTATTCCGGATAGAAGCGGGTGTCTTTGGGAACAGCGCGTTGATTGTCCACAACGCGATGGTGGTGCATGTATTGACCGGTGAGAATGGAGGCGCGACTGGGCGAGCAGAGCGAGGTTGTGACGAAGGCATTTCTCAAGTGGGCACCATTCCGGGCCATGCGATCCAGATTGGGTGTTTCGAGGAAGTCGGGGGCATCCGGGTGGCACGAGAGAAAGTCGTAACGATGGTCGTCGGCCAGAATGACGATGAGGTTGGGTTTTTCAGAACCCAGCGCTGCGCATACGAGAATTGGAAGAAGGCGAAACATGGTTACGGGATCATTGATGGCCGCGGACGAAATGCAATTCGGAACGAGTTCGGAAGAGACCTAAAACGATACTGGCGTTTTAGTCCAAGGGCCCTTAAACCAAATCCATGAATAATGATCAGCAATCCCCGCCTTCCAATCCATCGCAACAGATTCCTGTTCAGTCATTGGTCCCAACTCCGGGCGGAAATAAAAAGCCTCTTATTATTATTGGAATTCTGGTGCTTTTGATCGGTGGGGGGCTTTTCCTGGCCTCGACGATGGGCGGCAATGATGAAGGGGAGGTTGTTGAAAAGAAGCAGGAAGAGCCGCCCAAGCCAAAGCCCAGACCCAAGCCCCGCAAGAAAGTGGAAACCACCGAGCGACCTGACCGTGAGACGGATATGGCGGAGCTTTCCTCCAAAAATCGGAGTGACTTTGCCGATAACGTGGGGAAGTGGGTTCGGCTTCAGGGCAAGGTAAGAACCGGCGGTGAAGACGGCGTTATAGAATTCGAAGAGCCGGCCGGAGTGACCGGCCAGCTTGTGAGAGGATCCGCTGCCCATTTGCCAGGCCAGATTATCGAGGTTATCGGCTGGATGGTCTCGGAGGTGAAAATCCAAGTCGAGGGGATCTTTGAGATCACAACGATTAATCCGGTGGATCTGCTTCCGAAGAAAGATGTCTATACCATTGCAGATGCTGAGCAGTTGATTTCTCTCAGAAATACTCGGGCGACCTTCAAAGGGAAGGTGAAAAGCGTCAGGGTTTCCGGTGATAAGAAAAATCTCTATCTCATCTTCGAAGGAGAGAGTCACGAGTTCTTTGGCAGTGGCGACATCAAGAAGCTTAAGGAGGTTGAGGTCACCGAAGAGTCGCTTAAAGAGTTGATCGGGAAAACGATTAAGTTGAAAGGGAAGCTCGGTTATAAAAAGCAGGAAGAGAAGGACCGTGTCGTAATCAATTTCAATGACAAGGATGCCTACGAGGTCGTCGACTAAAGCATCTGTGCGATAAAGGGAGCAGTGACCGATCGCTTCGCCTTGGCGACTTGTTCGGGGGTCCCTTGAGCGACGATCGTTCCGCCGTTTGGTCCGGCTTCGGGGCCAAGGTCGATTATGTGATCAGCTTCGGCGGCGAGGTCCATATGGTGCTCGATGACCACGACAGTGTGCCCTTCATCGACCAACCGGTGAAGAACGTCGGTGAGGCGGGCTACATCCTGCTGGTGGAGGCCGATGGTGGGTTCCTCGATGAGGTAGAGGTTGGTATTCACCGGGCCCAAGTTTGTGATCTTGGGTCGACCTTTCGTGAGTTGGGTTACGAGTTTGAGGCGCTGTGCTTCACCTCCGGATACGGTGGGAGAAGGTTGGCCCAGTGTGAGATAGCCAAGCCCGGTTTCAGCCAGAAGCTGTAGTGGCTTTTGGAGCTTTGGGTGGGCGGAAAAGAATTCAGCCGCGGTTTTGATATTAAGGTTGAGGATGTCGCCGATGGTCAGTCCGTTGTAGCGGATTTCCAAAGTGGCTGGATTGTAGCGGTCTCCCTGGCAACTTTCACAGTCGATCCAGGTTGTTGGAAGGAAGTCCATCTCGAGTTTGATGCGCCCGTTGCCCTTGCACTCGGGGCATTGTCCCTCCTTGTTGTTGAAAGAAAACCGGGAAGCGGTGTAGCCACGCATCCGCGATTCCGGAAGCTGAGCAAAGAGAGCACGGATGTGATCGAAGAGCTTTACGTAGGTTGCGGGACATGAACGCGAGGTTTTGCCAATGGGGGACTGGTCGACTTCGTAGCGATACTTGAAGATCTCAAAGCCGCTTGCTGACTGGAACGGGGCATCTTTGGCTTTTTGATCACAAGCGACGCTCAGACATCCCCGCATGAGTGATGATTTTCCAGATCCCGAAACCCCGGTTAAGACAGTGAGACATCCGGTGGGGATTTGCACGTCCAGGTCCCTCAGATTGTTCAAATTGCACCCCTTTAATTTAAGCCAGCCTTTTCTCGCACGAGCGGACGGAATCTTCCGCCGTTTTCTCCGGGAAGGGTGGACGAGGGGATTGGTGAGCGCCTGCAGGGTTGGCGATTGGGGGTGTCTTTTTAAGGCGGATTTAGTGTTGATCTGACGCTTTGTCAAAGAGGCGACGATTTCGCCGCCTTCTATTCCGGCGCCGGGACCTAGATCGATTAAGTGGGTTGCTGCCTTGATCGTGTCTTCATCGTGCTCGACCAGGAGAAGCGAGTTGCCTTTTTTCTTAAGAGCCTGAAGTGTTTCCAGAAGGGCGGCGTTGTCACGGGGGTGCAGGCCGATCGTAGGCTCGTCGAGAATGTAGAAGACTCCCTGCAGATTTGATCCAAGTTGCGCGGCGAGGCGAATCCGCTGGGACTCTCCGCCAGATAAAGTGGTGGCGGAGCGATCCAGTTGAAGATATCCGAGACCGACGTGATCGAGGAATTTAAGTCGCTGAATAATCTCGGGCAGGATGTCCCGGGAGATGGCGAGGTCACGACCTTTGAATTTGAATGCATTGATGGCTTTGCCGGCGTCTTGCACATTGAGCGATGTCAGAGCTGGAAGCGATTGCCCGGCGATGAGGACGTGGCGGGAGTTTTCCCTAAGCCTCGCGCGATGGCAGTCGGGGCAAGGACGAAGCACATCGGGGTCGGATTTCGCGGCCAGTTTTTCTTCGTGGATTTCAGCCTCTGCTTCGGAATTAAACCCCTTGGAGTCGAAGCGGCCGGCGGAAATATGGCCGTACCCTCGGCAGGTCGGGCACCAGCCTCGTGGTGAGTTGAAAGAGAAGTGATGCGGGTCAAGTTCCTCGAACGATTCGCCGGTGACTGGTGAGACTCGTGCGGTGGAGAAGGTGTGGAGGTCTCCCTTGTTTGTCAGGACTCTGAAAGTGCCCTTGCCAAACTGCAGGGCGATGGCGAGTGCTTCGGAAGTTTTTGAAACGGCCTGTTTGTCTGTGACTCGAGCAACGACGAAGTCGATGTCGTGGGCCTTGTGGCGGGCGAGGGGTTGGAAGTCTTCCGTGTTGATGAGTTGTCCGTCGACGAACATCTCTTCGAAGCCGGACCTTTCTGCGGTGAGGGCATACTCCTTGTGGAAGCCTTTTCGAGCTTTCAAAACCGGGGAGAGAAGGCGGAGTGATTTCTCCTTCTTCAGGAGCTTGCCCAGTTGGTTGCCGATGGCTTCGGGGGTTTGTGAAATGACAGGCTCGCCGGATTGGGGACAGTGCTGGAGGCCTAGTTTTGCGTAGAGCAAGCGGAGGAAATGGTAGATTTCCGTGACCGTCCCAACCGTTGATTTGCCACCACCACGGGAAATTCTTTGTTCGATCGCTACGGTTGGCGGCAGACCGGTGATGAGGTCGAGATCGGGCTTCTCGAGTTGGCTGGCGAACTGCCGTGCGTAAGGCGACATTGAGTCGAGGAAGCGGCGCTGGCCTTCGGCAAAGATAACGTCAAAAGCGAGGGTGGATTTCCCGGAACCACTCAGTCCCGAAATAACGACGAATTCGTTGTGTGGAATGTTGACGTCAATATTCTTTAGATTGTGATGACGGAGACCATGAATGGATATTTCGTTTCCGGAAGCAGTTTTGATTTTTTGATTCCGTTTTTTGACCGTCCTTGTGGAGCCGGTGATGGCAATCGCGGTGTGTGTGCGTTTTTCAGTCAGCTGTTTTGGGCTTCCCTCGAAGATAATTCGGCCACCATTGAGGCCGGCTTCCGGTCCAATTTCGATGATATGGTCGGCGTTCTTGATGACGTCGATTTGGTGTTCGATGACTAGGAGGGAGTAGCCGACGTCAACGAGGCGATGAAAGACGGTGAGGAGTTTCTCGATATCGGTGAAGTGGAGTCCGGTGGTTGGCTCGTCGAGAATGAGCAGGGTGTTGACGCTTCCGGTGGTGGAGATTAGAAGCTGGCAAAGTTTGAGGCGCTGGGCTTCACCGCCCGAGAGGGTGTTCAGCGGTTGACCCAAGCGGAGGTAACCGAGGCCGGTTTCCACCAAAGGTTGAAGGGCCTTCCTGGTTTTGGAAAGCAGGAGGTTTTCCTTGTTGGTGAGCCCTTCAATTTCTTCGAGGAATGCAAGGGTTTCGGAAGCGGTCAGTCGAAGGAAATCGACCACTGATTTTCCGTGGTAGTGATAAGATTCGGCTGCTCTTGTGAAGCGGGTGCCATTGCATTCGGGGCAGGTCAGGTAGAGATCAGAGAGGAACTGCATCTCAACCTTTTCGAACCCATTGCCAGAGCACCGTTGACATCGTCCGGGACCGGAGTTGAAGGAGAAATAACCGGGGGTGAGATTTTCTGCTTTGGCCGAAGGAGTGAGCGAAAGTAGTTGGCGGATCTGCTCGAAGGCGCCGAGCAGGACGGCGGGGGTGGAGCGCGGGGTTCGGGAAAGGGGAGATTGATCGATCAGTTCGACTCCGCGGAGTTCATCGATTCCGGCGATCTCGGCGGGCGCGGGTTCGTCATCGATGGGAAGCCCAAAATGACGTGCGAGGTTGTTGTGGATGACAGGGTGGGCAAGAGTTGATTTTCCCGAACCCGAGACCCCGGTCAGGCAGGTGAAAACACCGAGGGGAAGATCCATCGAAAGGTTGGAGATGTTATTCGCCGAAGCCTTGCTGATTGAGAGATAAGCTCTCGCTTCTCTTCGTTTTTTAGGAACCGGAATCGATTTCTCGCCGGAGAGATACTGGAGGGTGAGTGATTCATTCTTCGCATTGGTTCTGGCTGGTCCCTGATAGGTAATTTCTCCCCCGCGTTCTCCTGCTTCAGGACCCATGTCGATGAGTAGATCAGCTCGGAGCATTACGGCTTCGTCATGCTCAACCACGACCAAGGTATTTCCCTTGTTGCGAAGATCGTGCATGACTTTGTTGAGGCGTTCGATGTCACGGTGATGAAGTCCCACAGTGGGTTCATCAAGGACGAAGAGGGTTTGGGTGAGAGCTGATCCCAGGCAGGTGGTGAGGTTGACCCGGGCAATCTCGCCGCCGGAGAGGGTTCTAGCCGGGCGATCAAGAGTTAGGTATCCGAGGCCGACCTCGCAAAGATAGTGCAGGCGTGAAGTGATTTCGTTCAAGACCAAGTCCGTCGTTTTACCGAGTGGGGCATGTGAGGTGGCAATGCCTTCGAAAAAGAAGAGGAGTTGGTCGAGCGGGATGTGCCAGAGTTCCGGCAGAGTCTTGCCTAGAATTTTGAAGTGGAGGGCATTGGGCTGAAGTCGGGTTCCCTGGCAATCGGGGCACTCGGTGTAGGCCCGGTAGCGGGAAAGGAAGACACGGACGTGCATTTTGTAGGCTTTCGTCTCCAGCCAATCAAAGAACCCTTGAATACCATACCAGCGACCGTCCTGCCAAAGTGACTCGGATTGCTCGAGTGAGGATAGTGAGGATTTATTGCTGCGCTCGCCGTATTTGACCCAGCGTTGTTGTTCGGGATCGAGTTCGTTCCATGGTATATTTGGGTCGATTCCGGCTTCCTTGCAGTTTCTAAGGAGGTCGCGCTGACAGTCTTCGCCGCGCTCTCCCTGGAATGGTTTGATGGCCCCTTCACGGAGCGAGAGAAGGTGGTTGGGGATTGCTTTGTCGAGATCGATGCCGATGACTTTGCCAAAGCCCCGGCAGTTGTTGCAGGCGCCGAGAGGGGAGTTGAATGAAAAGAGAGACGAGGTGGGTTTGACCAGCGGAGCCCAGCTTGTGGTGAAACTTCTCAAGGCGCCGTCAGAGCTTGCCACCGCTGCTGTGCCCTTGCCTAGCGTGAGTGCTTGTTCGAACGATTCGGTAAGGCGGGATTTGTTGCGGGCCGTGACCTTGAGTCTGTCCTGAATGATGAAGATTTCCCCCGGGAGTTTCTCGAGGGACGGGGCGGAGTCGGTCCGGATGACTTCGCCATTGAGAAAGATGCGGAGGTATCCTTGTGAATTCAGGAATGGAAACAGATCTTCGGGTGAGGTGTCGAATGGAACAGGAATGGGGAAGAGAACGAGAATGCTTTCGTCCGAATAATTTGCGGTGACCCATTCCAGGATGGATTTCGGAGTGTCGGGGCGGACCTCTTCGCCTGTTTCCGGATGGAATCCTTTGGCGAGTCGTGGATAAAGCAGCTTGAGATAATCGTTGACTTCGGTGAGCGTCCCAACGGTGGAACGGGTGGTGCGGATGGTGTTTTTTTGCTCAATTGCGATGGCGGGAGGAATGCCGTCGATTCGATCGACCTCGGGCTTGTCCATGCGGTCAAAAAATTGACGGACGTAAGGAGAAAAAGTTTCCACATAGCGCCGCTGGCCTTCGGCATAAAGGGTGTGGAAGGCGAGCGATGATTTGCCGGAGCCGGAGGGCCCGGTGATGACAGTAAGTTTTCCGACGGGAATCTCCAGATTGAGATTCTTCAGGTTATGCTGACGGGCGCCGAGAATCTGAATAGCGTTTGCGGCGGGCTTTTTCTCAGCTTTTTTCGGCACGCGCGAGACTAGCGCCGGAAGAGTGGAGCGCAAGCAGGGGGAAGAGATTTATTGGTCCTTGTTCCCTTCTTCCCCGGCGGGTTTCTCCGGCAGGGGGACCTTCTTATTGTCCATGATCTTCTCAAAGCGGTCCTCGTTGTCAGTCGTGACTTTGTTTTCGAGGATGAAAATTTTTCCTTTAGCAACTTCTCCCTTTTTTAGGACGGAGTTGGCAGTCTTGGTGAGGAGGTCCAAATAATCCTGCATGGCCTCATCAAATTGGTCCTCGTATCCTTCCTTGAGAGCTTTGGTTTCCTCCTTGGCTTCCTTGAGCTTTCGTTTGAGGCGCCCGGGGGATGCTTCGGGTATGCTATCTGGAAGCTCATTTCTTTCTAGATACCCTTCGTATTGCTCGATTAAGTCGTCCTTGATCGTTTCGCTCAAGAATGGAAAAGATTTGATTGTGTCGATTGTGTCTTTCAGGAAATCCTCGACGACTCTGTCGTATTGCTTGCGAAACTTGTTATAGGCGCGAGCGTGCCGGTATCTAATTTTGTCACGGATTTTTTCTAGTGCGGCGAGAAGGTCATTTTCTCTGGTTCCGCTTTCAGACGTCCTGGGCATGTTGCGAAGTGCTGGAACTGACCATTCAATGAGAAAATGGTTGGTGTTGGTTCCGTTCTTGTCTTCATCGTTAGCACCCAAATAAGTTCCTTCTTTCTTAATGACGAGGTAGTTTTCGTCTTCCCCAGAGTTATCGGGTTGGTCCTCAAGCCAGGTGATGAATGTGAAGGCTTCGCCGGTTACGAACTTCCAAATTTCAGGAAGGCTTTCGTCGCGTTTCCCCCCGATCCAACAACTTCCAGAATCGTCGAGGGAGGACTTAAGGCTCAGCGCCATAAAAGACGCCTCCTTTTCGTTGGACGGGACTGCAAGGTGTCCGCCGGCATTGGACGCGATCAGTGATGCTTCGTCCCAGGTGACGTTTTTTTTCACGAGAAGGAACCTCGATCCGCCCACGTTATAGGTGCCTGGGGGAAAGATCGGGGTGCGCTTATTATTGAGAGCTTCTCCGGTGCGAGCAAGTTGGGCACCGAGCGATGCCGGATTACTCCCGTCGAGTTTCCATTCCAGAAGGGCAGGGAATTTTTGGAGACGATGGTGATCCTCCAACTGCGGAGTGTCGGGAGAGATTGCTCCAAAATTTTCACCGTTCGGATTGTCGCTGATCCGGTTGTCGGGAGAGTTTTCTACCCAAACTTTTTCATCAACAGCAGAGCCGTCGCTCCAGAACCATTTCCCCTCGAAGCCTGAATCAGAGGCTCCCGTCCACACGGGGCTGGCGCTTTGAAAATTTTTGTGAAACCAAACAAGATCGGCAGAGGTCGGGAGGAGGGTGAGATGAGCTCCATGGCGGTTAGCAAAGTTGTTTGCCTCGTCCCAAGTCATGTTTTGTTGAAGGAGGAAGTAGGCTGATTTCTCGCGCTTGATGGTGCCGATTGGAAATTCATCTCGCAAACCGTCGAAAAGGACCTGAGACAGCCGGTTTAAGGACTCTAGGGGTGTTTCTGCAGCTTTCGGAGGAACGACCACTTCGGGTTTGGGCTTGGTTGGCTCTTCGTAATCAACCATTTTCCCAACTTTTTCGATTGGCTTCTTTTCTGGGTCATCTTTTGGCTTAGGCTCTTCCTTTACCTCGGCCTTTTTTTCAGGGATGCTGGGCTTGGGGGGGGAGTCCCCATTTCCAAAAACATAGAATGCAACCGCTCCACCTCCTAAGAGGAGAAAAAGAATAAAGATAAAAGAGGCGATTCCGGATTTTTCTTGGCTGCTACTAAGAGCAATGTTGCCGCCAGGCTTCAGGATGGGGGGAGTGACTGGAGCCGTTGCGAATTGAGGTCCCCCAAGCTTTGGAATGAGGTCGTCAAGGTCGTCTGCGAAGTCGCCAACATCCGAATAACGGAGGTTAGGATTAGCGTTGGTCGCTTTTTTTAGAATATTATCAATCCGAGGATCTATCCCGGTTGTCATGCTGCTGCTATTAGCTTCGGGATGGCGTCCACAGAGAAGTTCGTAAAGTAATGCTCCGACGGAGAATATATCAGAGCGCTGGTCAACCTCTACTCCATTCTGAAAAATTTCGGGAGCGGTGTAGCCCGGTGTGCCGAATACAAGGCCCTCGCCTTCTCCTCTTCCCACGGGGTGGGCGAGGCCAAAATCGCCAATTTTGGGCTTTGCGTCGGCATCGAGAAGGATGTTGGCGGGCTTAATGTCACGGTGAATGATTCCACCTTGGTGGGCGTGGGCAAGCCCGCGGGAAATGGTGGAGACCATTTCAAGCGCAACAGCAGCATCGATTGCTCTATTGTGAGAGGAGTAGTAGAGAGCCTTCCCGTGGACAAACTCCATCACGATGAAGAGCATTCCGTCAATATCACCGAAGTCGTAAACGGAGATGAGATTTGGGTGATTCAGCCGTGCCATAGCTTTGGCCTCTGCTTCAAATGATGCTCTGAAGTGGGGGTCGTCACCGAACTCACGCGGAAGGATTTTAATAGCAACCGACCGATCTAAAGACTTTTGGCGTGCCTTATAAACGGCCCCCATTCCTCCCTGTGCAATAAAAGCCTCCAGTTCATAGGCAGGAAAGAGGGGCTTGAGCTCTTCGAGCGTTGGAGCAACAAATTCGGTGGGATTTGATTCGTTGTCGTCCATGATGCGCTTCTTAAATTGGTTTAAAAGTCGTTTGGTGAGCAGTAATCAGCTTTTGAAAACGAAACCGCCCTTGGTCACAACGATTTCACTAGCAGCATTCTTAGTGCCGAATTCCAGAGGGAACTTATAACAATTCGGCAATTTGCACAGCATTAAGGGCTGCTCCTTTTTTGACTTGGTCGCCGACGACCCAGAGCGCGAGGGCATGAGGGATTACTTGATCCTTTCTAATCCGTCCGACTTCGCAGTCATCTTTCCCCGTTGTCCCAAGTGGGACGGGGTAGAGGACGTTTTGAGGATCGTCAACCAGGCGAATGCCGGGCTTTCCTTCATAGGCCTTTCTGGCCTCCTCCACGGACGGGTCTTGTCCGAAAATGGCAGTCATTGAGATGGAATGCGAGCGCATCACGGGGACGCGGACGCATGTGCAGGTCACCTTGAGTTCGGGTAGGTCAAGGATTTTCCGGCCTTCATGAAGCATCTTCTGTTCCTCCTTAGTGTAGCCCGTCTTCTGAAAAACATCAACATGAGGAATGACGTTATGGGCGATTTGGTGGGGGTAAACACTTGGTGTTACGGGGTTTCCAGCGACGAGAGCCCTCATTTGCTTGTCCAATTCAATGATTCCTTGGGCTCCGCTCCCTGAGACTGCCTGGTAGGTCGAAGCGATAATCCCTTTCAATCCAAAAGCCTGATGGAGAGGGGCCAGCCCCATGAGGGTGATGATTGTCGAACAATTTGGATTTGCGATGATATTACGTGGGGAGTTTAAGGCATCCTTTCCGTTGATTTCAGGCACGATCAAGGGAACATCAGGATCCATCCGGAAGGCCGATGAGTTATCGATTACGATACATCCCGCTTTTGCCGCAATGGGTGCAAATTCCTTTGAAATTTCTCCACCCGCCGAAAAAAGGGCGATGTCGATTCCGTCAAACGACTCTGCGGTAAGTTCTTCAATCGTGAGTTCCTCGCCCCTAAAATTCAGCTTTTTCCCCGCAGAGCGGGCGGAAGCAAGCAAAGTGATTTTGGAGAGGGGGAAATTACGCTCTTCGAGGCAGACGAGCATTTCCCGACCGACTGCGCCGGAGACGCCGACGATTGCTACATGAGGCTTGGTATTCATGAAAGGAGCAGGACGGTATCGGGGTTTTGGAGCGATGCAATCCCAGTTTTGGATGCGGTTTCAGGGCTGGCTTCTGGAAAAAGGTTAGAAAAGATCACTTAACTACTTGCATGGCTTAGTGAGTTTACTATCCTCCGGCAAGCTTGGAAGGGCAATTGCTCTGCATCTGTCCGACCTTATCGCAGAAAGATTCTAGATTTTTCCGCAAAAAGAATAAAACCAACCAAAAGAAATAACGATGAAAATTGCTACCGTCCTCGGCCTTATCGCAGCACTCTCTGGCTTCTCCCTCACTTCTTGCGGAAGTGCTCCTGAAGAAGCACCACCAGCTCCTGCTCCGATTGAGATTCCTACCAAGTAATCTCTCTAGCCGATAAAAAGGTTTGAGCCGGAGTCGATTCTTTCTGGATCCCTCCGGTTCTCCATTTTCAGCCATCAACCATAATCCCAATCACATGAAATTCGTAAAATTTACCTCACTCGTTGCTTTCGCAGCCGGTTCTCTTGGTCTCAGCTCCTGCGGGTGCTGTACTGGTGAACAGCCTGTTCCGGAGCTTCGTTCGCTTCCCGTTTTCAAAGACGTTCCTGTTAGTAGCGAGATGCCCGTTCCTGTTAGTAGCGAGATGCCCGTTACTCAAGAAAAGTAAGAGGCGACTCCAACAACTTTCCAGAAGAGTCATGGCGCTTTGCCACGGCTCTTTTTTTAACTAGGCTGGGATTCCACTAAGCTAGAATCCCTTTCACGACATGGCCGTGGACGTCCGTTAAGCGGTAGTGACGCCCTTGGAATTTGTAGGTCAGCTTTTCGTGATTGATTCCGAGGAGGTGGAGAAGGGTGGCTTGAAAATCGTGCACCTTAACCGGCTTGTCCGCAACGTTGAATCCAATATCGTCTGACTCGCCGTAAGTCATTCCCGGCTTTACCCCGCCGCCTGTCATCCAGATCGTAAATGTGTAGGGATGATGATCCCGCCCCCATCTCGCGCGGTTATCGAAATTTCCCTGGAGGAAAGGGGTGCGGCCAAACTCTCCGCCCCAGATCACGAGAGTCTCATCCAAAAGGCCCCGTTGTTTGAGGTCTTGAACGAGGGCCGCCGAGGGTTGGTCGGTATCGCGACACTGGTTGTAGAGTTCGGTCGTCAGCGAATTATGCTGGTCCCAACCTGCATGCATCAACTGAACGTATCGGGTGCCTCTTTCGAGGAGCCGACGGGTCAGAAGGCAGTTGCGCGCGAAGCTTCCAGGCTCGTGAACTTGCGGGCCATAAAGATCCAGAGTCGATTTTGACTCGTCCGAGATATCGGCCAATTCGGGCACGCTTGTTTGCATACGATAGGCCATTTCATATTGGGCGATCCGGGTTTGGATTTCAGGGTCGCCAACTGCAGCGTACTTGCTTTGGTTGAGCTCCGCAATTCCATCAAGCATTTGACGGCGAAGTTGCGGGCTGACGCCACTTGGATTGTTGAGGTAAAGAACCGGGCTGGCTCCAGCGCGGAGTTTTACTCCCTGGTGGCGCGAGGGAAGAAAGCCCGAGGACCAATAAGAGTCGTAGAAAATTTGTCCACAACTCGTTCCCTTGGTCACCGAAGTCATGACCACAAAGGTTGGAAGATTTTCGTTCATCGATCCCAGTCCGTAAGAGAGCCAGGAGCCGACAGTTGGCCGCGAAGGGAGTTGAAATCCGGAAAGAAAGAAGTTGATCGCAGGAGCATGGTTGACCTGTTCAGTGTGCATGCTCTTGATGAAGCAAAGATCGTCAGAAATCCTTGCGGTGTGTGGCATCAAGGCGCTGACCGTTGCTCCGGACTCACCGTGTTGCTTGAAGGGCTCGATGGGGGCGAGGAGCCGTCGTTGATCCGCTGCGGCGGACATCGTCGAAAACCGTTTTCCCTCCATGTAGGATTCGGGAACCTTCTCCCCGTGGAGTTTTGCGAGCTTGGGCTTGTAGTCAAAAAGCTCGAGATGACTCGGTGCGCCGTTCTGAAAGAGATATACAACGCGCTTTGCTCTCGGTGCAATCGCTTGGGCAGCCTCAAGAATGCGATCTTCCGAAGCCGAGGCACTGTTGCCCAGAAGATGGGCAAGGGCGGGAATGCCCAGACCGGTTGCGGTCTTTCCGAAAAAGTGGCGACGGTTTGAAATGAGTTGGGATTCGAAAATCGGGTTCATATCTATTCCTTGGTGAGGACTTCGTCCGTATTGAGAAGTGAGAGGATGGTTGAGGTAAGAGCGGCTTGCTCAAGTGGATCGATTTGATCGGTAACGGCGAGTTCTCCAGTGGAAAGCAGGGAACTTGCTTCTTCAGGGTGTGCTTTGTAGTGACTAAGGGATGTCCCGTACATTTGCTTGATGATTGTCAGTTCGGCCGCGCTCGGTTCGCGGGCTGTTACGAGTTTGAAGGCGAGGTTGAGAACCGATTTTGAGTCGATGGCGTGAGCTCGATAGGCAATGCTGCGCGCAGCTTCGACATAGAGAGGGTCGTTCAGAATTGCCAAAGCGTGAAGAGGGGAATTGGTCCGGTAAGTGCCGACCTCACAACCTTCCCGCTTGGCGTTGTCAAAGATCATGGGCGGTGCGGAGATTCGCCGCCAGAAGGTGTAGATGCTCCGGCGGCGCAGCTTTTCGCCGGTGTCGGGGACGTAGCGTTTCTTTCCTCCACCAAAAGTCACTTCAGCCCATAGTCCCTCGGGCTGCCAGGGCTTGACCGGTTCTCCGCCAACTTGGCGGACGAGGCGTCCGGAAAGCGCCAGAGCTTGATCGCGAATCATCCAGGAAGGAAGTCGATATCGAGGGGCGCGTGCCAGAAGGCGATTCTCGGGGTCATGTTCCAGGGCGAGTGAATCGACTTTGGAGGACTGTTGATAAACATCACTGGTGACAATGGTCTTTATGAGGTTTTTAAAATCCCAGCCTGATTCCATGAAGTCGGCGGAAAGCCAGTCCAGGAGTTCGGGATGGACTGGAATCTCGGACTGCACGCCAAGATCTTCCGGCGATTTGATCAGCCCGACGCCAAAGAGTTCCTGCCAGATCCGATTGACGGTTACTCTGGAGGTAAGCGGGTGTTTTTGGGAAACGAGCCAGCGGGCAAGATCGAGCCGGTTGGGATTTTCTTTTTGTGGAAGCGGGGGGAGAATTTCCGGGGTAGCGGCATCCACTTCCTCTCCCCGTGCTTGGTAGGAACCAACCGCCAGAACATAAGTCTTTCGCAGTTCCCGGCGATCTTCCATCACCATGACGAGTGGAGATCCCTTTTTGACGGCTTTAATCTGAGCTTCGAGTTCAGTCAGTTGATTTGAGAGCTTTTGATATTCAGGGCGACTCTCGAGAAAGGTTTCAGCCACCCGTTTTTCTTCTTCAGGGGTTCTTTTCCCGGGTGCAATGGCGAGGAGTTGATTGAGGCCCCGTTCAGCTTCCTCGAGGGACGGTGATCCGATGCCAGTGACGGAGATTCTAAAGCGTCCGAGGTAGTGTTTGGCATGTTGGGAATCGTGGCGAAGGGCAATCTGAATTTGGTCACCTTCCTGGGCTATTATAGTTTTGCCAAGGTGGAAGAGGGCAGCATGGTCGCGATCAATTGAAGTTCCATTGAAGACGGCCCAACCCCGGTTGCTTCCTTTCTCTAGGGCGCT
>Ga0213866_10000286_pt1 | contig 42277 bp, 52 predicted proteins | sample PICome_11_FD_160079 | JGI IMG/M metagenome (GOLD analysis project Ga0213866, IMG submission 160079) | Coastal seawater microbial communities near Pivers Island, North Carolina, United States - PICO284 | ecosystem: Environmental > Aquatic > Marine > Coastal | place: USA: North Carolina...
GGTAATGAGCACGGGCCACGGAGGCGGGGACTTCTTGGGACTTAAAGTTTGATAGATCAAAAGTTGCGCCGCCTCCGGCTGAACGGAGCCTCAGGAGCGCGCCTGCCCCTGTTGCACGCAAATAAACATCAAACCAACCATTACTATCTATTGACGCATCCTGAACCGCATAATCACCAAGACCAATTTGTAGTGAACCACTTGAGTAATTTTCAATATAACCGGAGAGACGATACCAAGCGCTTGCTGTAAACGCATGATCTGTAAGATCATTGTTTTGGCCAGCAGCAGTGTAATTATAAGTCTGACCATCAGCGCTTGGGTTAAGGTTGGGGTAGAGGACTTGTTTGACGGAGGAATTATCAAAAAGAATGTTGCATGCTCCAGCGCGTCTAAAACCGAAATCAGCACTGATGGCTGTAAAAGTAAGTTTTTTTATGCCTACGGTATCGTATTGAGCAGCGACTAATGAGCCGTTTCGCACTTGTATTGTGCCGGAAACCTTTTCTATAATCTCAAACTCAACTTCGTAAACTTCTCCAATCGTGAGAACACCCGTTTGCTGCATGTAAGGAGCGCCTGAACCATCCGCAATCATTCGGATTGCGCCAGACTCTGCCGTTAAGGTGTTACTTCCATCTGTCCCTGAGACAGACCAAGAAGACAAACCGTTCGCAAAACCGCCGTCCGTCAACAACTCCGGCCCCCGCTCATCAAACGCGGTTAGGACTTTGCGGATGGAGAGCGTGAAATCACCTGTTACAATAGCATTGGGCCGGATCGCAACATTGCCATTTCCGGGGATAACATCGACTATTGCGCTTGCCGTTCCCGAAGCACCCGACGACACAACTCCGGTTGTGTTGAACTCCTCAAGGTCAATTCGAACAGAACCTTGCGTGACGTTAGCCCATACCAAAATGACTTCGTATCTGCTTCCATACTCAACCAAGCCATTTTCAACCGTTCTGTTAGTTGTAGAAGAAAAACTAAAGGTATTTTCACTTTGAGTAATCCCCGTTGGGTTTGACCACCCAGATTCCGTAACTAGCTCCTCCCCCCGCTGCCCATTATCCGTAAGCGCAGCAGCTGTCAGGTCGGGATCGTCGAAAAGGACAGGTCGGGCAGAATCAGATGGGGCTATCGCGTGGTGGCCGGGGATTTCTTTGACGGAGATGTTGTCGATGGTTGCTTGATAAGGAATAGTGCCGGAATTTTCTGAGGAAATCCCAAAAACATCTGATGATGTTGCCGCAACAAACGTATAATCAATTGTTCCTGATCCAGCGGTAACAAATCTAGAATGTGTGTAGACAGTTCCCGCTACGCCAAAACGAATTGATCCAGCAGTTACCACGTAATCGGCAGTCACTCTATATCGACGTCCCGCAGTGACCGAAAGCGTTTGGTTGATTATAATATTAGGTGCTGTTGTATCCAAAATTGCAACACCGCCACTAATTGACCACCCTGCATCTTTGGTCCAATCACTATCGGTATCAAACGTCCCATTAGTCACCAACTCAGTCGCCCCAGCCAGATAATCCTCTGCGGTCTTGCCTCCGAACTGTGAGGTGTCCATCATGACCCCAACAGGATCACCCACCACAGGCTGTCCACCGGAACCGTCCGTACCTACGCGAAGCGAAGTCAGATCAGCAGGGTTATAGAAGACGTTGGTGTTGCCGGCAGTTTCTTCTTGTTCTAGAAGATTCTTAAAGCGGGTAAATATATTACCAAAGCGTCGAAAGTTTCCTGCTATAGAAGCAAGAAGAAAACGGCGAAACATTAAGCAAGATCTCCGGTGAGAGTAAATGTATTTGCGGCAGTCTTAATAATAGAAGCAACTGAGAACTGACCAGCAGTAGCAACAACTGCGCCACGAGAGTTTAGCGTAACTCCAGAGTCTGCGGTAAATGTTACTGTTCCAGCGCCAGTTTGTTCAAAGGTAATAGTTGTTCCGATTGGAAGAGCTGTAGTCGTATCAGAAGGAACTGTTAATGTAATAGCTCCAGCGTTATTCAGTTGAATATAACGGTCAGCATCGGTTAATGCCGGCGTGTATGTAGTTCCGGTTTGAGTATTGATAGGGTTATTAAGGCGAAAAGAACCATCAACTATAACATCAGAGCCAACATATATATTTCTAACTCTATTTCCAACTGCACCAATATCTCTTAGGTTATCTGATCCATATGTAGAAAGGTTACCGGTTGTTGTTATAGCCCATTGACTTCCACCGCCTGTTCCAAGCACAAGAGGTAATGGAGAGCCAGTACCAGCAGATTGAGTATTTAACTTTACGTTGGTTGAGCCAGCAGTAATAGTAAATCGCTCATAATTAGAAGCGTCAGTATAGGTGTTATATACACTTAAAGATTGAGCATTGGTAGAATTACGTTGAGCCAATTGGTTATCAGCGTCTTGATAAAGTCTAGTATTTTCGCCGATGCTAAAGTAACCAGCTGGCTGGACTTGAACTTCTCCAGTAGATAATAAGACCGTAAATCCAGTGGAGTTAAAAATACTATGATTTGCGTTTGATCTACGTATTGTAGGTTCTGTATTATTAAATGAAATTCCGCTGCCAGCTGCCAATCCAACCGGCGAAGTAATAGCAAGAGTAGATATTGAGCTATTGCCTACAACTATTGTGCCAGTAGGCTTAACGCTCATTTTACTTGAACTATCAACACGTAAGTCAAGAAGATCAGAGCCAGCACCAGACGCAGTGTTAGTTATATCAAGCTTAATGCCATCAAAATCTGTAGCACCATTATTCCATGTTGCGGTTAGATTAGAAACATCAAAACTTGAAACTGCCGTAGTCACAAAAGCAGTCGTAGCAACTTTCGTACTATTATCACCGGTTGTTGGAGTGGCAGCAGTCACAATACCATCGACATCAACCGTAAACTTTTCAACGCCACCAATTTGAAGATTAAGTAGCTTAGAACCAGAAGCAGATGCAGTATTCGTGACATTCATCTTAATGGCATCAAATACGCTTGATCCATTATTCCAAGTATCTGTTAGGTTATAAATGTAAGATTCTGACATTGATTGTTCTCTTATACGATTATAGTCTATTTATATTACGTTGTTATGATAATACGCGCTGGTCTTTGTTTTTGTGTTATTCTTGCACCTGCGCCAATCGGATCAAAGTCTGAAATAGGATTATCATGGAATGAGTTAATGGCATACGTACTCTTTAATAGATTAATATTGACATCTTCAAAGGAATACGTTTGAAGTGAAGCTGCGGTTTGTACATAATGAATAATTTTTTGTATAGTCTGAATCGATGCACCCATAGCGTGTGCAGCCGAAGATAGAACTAATACGCTTGCATCTACTATTTGGAAACCAGGAACTACTGTCGGTGACCGAGTTAAGAATGGGAACTTTGCGAGTGAAGCGATCTCAACTTCACCAAATACATTCCACCCCGCAGGATGAGCTACTTTCTGGAATGTATCTCCCCAGTCAACAGATGACACACCCGACTTAATAAGGTACGAGTATATCTGATAATAATAGTCATCTTGAATTACCATTGTAGTTTCGTCAATATGGCTATTCACATTGTTATATCGTGATTCCGTCGTATTATAATCTCCGCCATCGACAATAAGTATATTATCTTTCGGATAACTAACTTCTGAATCACTATTAAGAAAGACTCGAAAGTACATTTCAATCGCAGCGCGAGTACCCTTTGACTTATACCAATACTCAAAGATACGAATTGCAAGAGAGTCGTCAACCGAAGATAGATCAGGAAATCCTAAACCATATTCGTTGTCTTTCATAATCTTTGCATATTCTTCTTCGGTAATATCAATATTACGTATGTCACGAAGCTTATTGATCAGATCGCCAAAGCCCTCAGTGTCTTGAATATATTCAATGTACTTTTCTAGAAACTGTACAAACTTTGGATATTCGGATTGATAAAAGCTTGGTATTGACGCTGCCGCAGTAGACAGCTCTACCTTCGTAGTACCAGGCTTTTGATCACGAATAATCAGATTACGTTTATCGGTCATAAGGTATCTTTTGTAGCAGTGACTGTAATATTGTTTTCATCAAACCGAAGAAGGATATTCTTATCAGGGTTGATTGTATTTTCGTTTGCGGGTATCACTGAAACACGGATACCATTAACCGAATCGCTAATTGATGATGGAGAAAACGGAATGATCGAAACTATGTTCGTAGTTAGATCAATAGATCCCGCGTCATCAACCACAATAATATCACCGCCAGCACCTTTCCGGAAAATTTCCAGTTGAGTAGTGCCAGTCTTATTTCTTAAATTACATGTATAAGCAACATTATCAACAGTATACTCAAATTCATCAGAAGATAGAATATAATCATAGTTGCTCGGTGATGAAATAGCTTCAGTGAATTCTAAATCATATCTTGCGGCGGTGTTGAGAACCGGAATAAATCGTTTTTGCAATCGAATCGAAGCTGCAGATGATAGTATAGCCACATTTGATTTGTCAATCGCAGACGTCAGAGAAGATAGTCTAAACGGTGACTGGAATCCAAGAAGATTCGTAGTACCGAATGAGATAATTTCATTCTTTACCGCGGTATCAAGTTGCTGTTCTGTCAGTGTTGTCTTCGAATCATCATAGAATATGTTAGCTGATATCTCAAGGAACTGAATCGTTGGATCAATAAGCTCCGGAGTGATTGACAGAATAACACGATCGTTTAGAGTATTTTCTAATAGCTGAGATTTCTGTGCAGCATTCAATGCATCAGCTCCAACTGGCTTAATCGCAATGAACACTTTACCATACTCCGGAGGATTTGCTCTCTGCCCACCGTATACATTAATTGATTCTACATAGGTAACAGCGTTTTGAATGAGAGCAACAAAGTCGCTTTCGGTTACAGCTCTATCCTGAGAAGCAAAGCTTTTCGGTGCATTGAATCGGATTGATTCAATTGATTCTCTTTCGGCTCCGCCATATGCAGATGTTACCGTTGCTGCACTTAAGCTAAGACTGTCTACCGTTACGGTTGTTCCAAAAATAGAAGCACCGTTTGATTCATTTGCGGTTGAGCTTAAGTATGTCACTTCAATAATCGAACCTTCGGCCGGGACTTTACCGATCTTACCATCGCCAAATGTAATTTCATAAAAGCCGTTTGCGGATTCGTTTAAAAAGTATATCTCTTGATCTAGCGCAAAGTCTTCAACCTTTGTCGCCAATCGATATGAAGTAACAGAGTTTGACCGTAGTCCATCGCGAATAACAATATTGATCGAATCAGTGTATACGTTCTTATCAGGTATGACATAGATTGGATTATCATTCGTATCAGAGTCTACAATAAACCGCTTTTTAATGAGTGTACCTTCGTAAACATCAATGTCTTCGAAAATAAAATTAGCGGTTTGATCAGTTGTATATTCATCTAATGTATAAAACGAATATGTAGTATTATCTGTTGTAGTTGTAAATCGTGTGTACTTCGGAAGTGTATATGATGCAACACCACTTGCGCCAATTACGGTAACATCTAACACGGCTCGAGCAGAGTTACGAGAACCAGGTAGATAGTTAAGGCTTTTAGCGTGGGATACTACAGATCCACGTAACTGTGCCGAATCAAGGAAAGCTTCATTCAGAGAGAAGTTAGCGGTCAACGCTTTCATATGCGTATCATAAGCTAGAACATCAAGGATCGCCGAAAGACCAGAGCCTTCAAAATTATAGTCATTAAACTCACCTGAATCCTTAAAGTAGGTCTTCAGGTTCTGTTTAATTGACGTAAAATCAAGTTGACTTGGTGTAATACGTGTTGCCATTACCGCAATCTTTCTAGACTAATGTTAAGTTCTTGTGTCTGTCTTGTTTCTTTTACTTTAAAAACCAAATTGATGATAAGAGTATTATCATCGCCTGAGATATTTATACTCATTACTTCTGCCCTTGGCTCATTATTTGCAATTGCATTCTGTATTTGCGTTTTTGCCTCTTGCATCGAAAACGGTGTTACATTTTCAAATAGAAGATTTCGTAGATCTGAACCATAGAATATATTGAATGGCTTCTCATAAAAGTTAGACAAGACAATGTTACGTACCGCTTGTTTAACAGCGGCCGCATCTTTTACTTTATAAATGTTACCCGTATTTGGGTTCGCTTCAAATAGCATATTAATATCGCTATAGTCTCGATTACGAGAAGTAAAGATAGAACCACTATTCAGATTAGCATCATCACTCGAATATTTTCTAGCCATTTGTATAATCCTCTATGTTGTTCGAAACGACTTGGTGATTCCATTCCGTCTCAACGATTTTACGGTTATTGTCTTTTGCGGATATTAAAAGTGTAGGCTCATTCACTCCCGCCGGATCATAGTCAATATAGCTCAAAACGATTTTATCGAAGATAAGGTTATTCATTGCCCACTGTGCAACATCAAAGTATTTTGAATTGTCATCTCCCGGAAACTGTAGACCAAAGCCTAAGCCCTGTGCTTTCTGAATAGCAAAGGAATCTGGATCGATCTCTTCGTTTTCATACAGTTGATAGAACCCTTCTGATATCGTAAAGATATCTCCATACTCTGCACGAATCTTTTCGAGAATACCATAGCAAATGAACTGTATGTTCTGTGCTATATCGACTTCGGTAAGACCAAGTTGTGGTACAAGCTTAGATGATTCTGCATCTGATCCTAGAAACTGAGATAGCTTAAAGTTCGGCGATAGCTTCTTCGATCGAGGCGGAGTCTCAGTAATTTCCATAAACGTTGGAATGACTACATTCAGATTCGTGCCAAGCTCACGGTTAAATGATGATATCGCCTTTGTTCCAGGTGATAATCGCTTTTCACCAGAAGCAATATTTGTTTTTGCGCCAGACCTTGAAGAGTTAGGCTGATTCGTCACAGTGATTGTATCTAATACAGAACCTAAACCAATCTGATCAACCAGCCATGTACCATTCTTATAGAGTGTACTATTACGGCAACGGGAAGTAACTTCAGAGGTTGATAGCTTACGCGTATTAAAACCACCATTCACGACCGAACGATCTAAATTAATAATAAGACTCGGTGAATTAGTCTTGACATCAACAACACCTAAAGCCGAAGTTGGCTCTACTGTTCTCGCATCTGCCGAATCTGCGGTATCCGGTGAAGGAGATGTCGGAGATGCTGAACCATCCGGAGCAGCACCAGCAGTATCTGCATACTCAGCTTTCTTTGCGGTACCTTCGAATGTAGGAGCATGCATAGATGATGCCGTCACTTGCCCGGTAAAGTCAGCGGTCGATGCACCAACAACCGTACCACCAAAGTCAACATCACCGGATGTTTTGATCGTATCGAGATGAGCATCTGCACCAAAGAATTCATTTGATACTACTTTACCAGAACCAGCATTTCCTTCTTTGTCCGTGCCATCAACCGTAATAAGGCCACCAAAGTAAGACATCTGTACTTCACCATATGTTCGAGTAGAATACGTTCCTTCACCCGTAAATGAGAAGTTGCCGCCGATATTCACGGTCTGATTGCCAGTGATTGTCTGATTATAGTTCGATAGATTATAATGAGTTGTGTTACCACGTGTCTGTTCAAATCGATTACCGGTTACTTTCTCGTCTAAGTTGCCGGTGACCTTAACGTTATGGTTACCGTTAACTTCAAGATTGTAATTGCCATGAACGACCTGATTCATATCACCAGATGTTTCAATATTTGTATCGCCCCTAACACGAATATTTGCATCTGATTCTACAATGATATTGCAATTACCACGTGCTATAATGTTATGGTCTGATGCCGAGACTGCATACGTATTACCTTCGGATATGAATTCCATATCTCCATTAGTATGCAGTGTAACTCTAGAACCATTTCTATGTTTAATGTTAATACGCTCAAAGCCAGGAGTATCGTCATACTCAACCATATGGCCACTTGGCGTTTCGGTAACACTATTATGAGGATATTGTGGATTGATATTCGATGCAGTTGGCAATACAATATCTGCAGAATATGCAGATGCATCAAGTGTCTTAACCGGAAGTCGATTATTCTTATTCGTAATAACCTTTGTAAGGGTACCAAGGTTTGAGCCTTGACCATCACGATATTGAATATGCGGATGCTCACCTGTCACATCCTGAAAACCTTCAGTAACCTTTTTTACGAGGTCACGAAAGTCATTCGTAAAGATAAAATCCTCCGGATCGCTAGACACTACTCTTTACTTTCCACTGGTTTCTTTTTAGTCTTTTCTTTTTCGATCTCATGGCTAATGTTCATCTTAACATATACGCCATATGCTAATTGCTCAGCCGCCTCAAAAATATTTGCTTCTTCTGAAATAATACGAACATGATCTGCATACGCCGGATTATTCTTACGAGTCTTTGTTCGAAAAGGATTCGTAAAAGTAATTGATCGCGCTTCAGTATCAATCTCGAATTTACATTTTTTCTGTTTCATACCATGCCTTTATCTTTATTTATACGCTATAAGAGATCATACTCTGCTTCAAATGAAGTGGTAAAGTCTCCCGCAAAAATCTTTGCTGCTGCGTTAGCTTCGGCTTCAAAACACTTTTGAACATGCTCATAAACGAGCCGTGACCATTCCAGAATTTCATCATTCGTGGTCATCCTATATGCAATGACCTCTTCGCCATCAACTATCTTTTGACACTTCCAATTACTAGCATTAGTCCGTAAATTATTGTTTATGGCAGATACTGTTGAGTTCAAACGCAGTTGGCTGTCTAAGTCAGTTGCAATATGCCACATTTGGCCATTAGCGTCAGTCCATTGTAAGCCATTCGTTTCAATATCATATCGTGTACCAGCAGCTGACTCTAACAATAAACTTTTTGCTAGTTCATTAGGAAGGTCTTCCACTGCCCAGACTTGGGTCCAACTACCATCGACTAACTCGACTGATAATACTAACTTGTGAGTTAGTGCATTGAAGTTCGGTCTTGGCGTTTTCTTAACTTTAAATACACCCCACTCGGCGTATAGATCATCCGATATATTTGTAGGGAATGACGTATTTGGATTTTCCCGGCGAAAGTTATCAATGTGATACTCTTCGGGTTCACCATTGTTGTTTAGTTTAATATAGTCCATTTTATCCTCTATAAAGTAAATCCGGCTGAGTTAGCAGACCCAGACGCAAGAGCAAACCCAGCTGAGTCTGAGCCGCCGCCACCGCCTGTTGTCGTGGCCGTAGGAAAAGATGAAACATCCTGCGCGCTGTCAGCAAACCAATATCTAATCTCGTCAATAGTCCCAGTAAAAGTAGCCTCATAAGTGCTTCCAAGATCAACAACACTACTATTCGGAGTACCAAATCCAGATCCGGCGCTACCGTTAACCGAGCCAGTGCCTGTTGCAGTATCAGATCCTAACGAAACAATACTACTCGCAGAACCTATACCGCCGGGCTGGACGTATAGTGACATTTCACGTAAGCTATCATCAACTTTCATATAGTATGTTGCGTCAGAACCTGTATATGAAGAAATACTGACTTCGAGATGTGATGTTGATGTACGAAAGTTTCCCCAAGATCGTCCTCCGTTGTATGCGCGTGCTCTCATTGTGCCAGAGTCAACCCCAATAGCAATACCGGTTCCGCCCGATCCGCCGAATTCAATAAGTAGCCCATTATCCGATGCGCCAATATTTGCATCAATAGCAATAAGAGTGTCCCAATGATTAGTGGTTCCAGGTATAGTAGATGGAAATGAAGTAACGGTATTATCCGGTGCACCATTAATAGTAATGATATCGGTTTCATAGTTAATGCTGCTGCTAGTAGCGACAAAGTTACGAACTATGGTCTGCATATGTTGATTAAGCACTTACGTAACTCCCATACAGATCGGATCCGACCTTCCATAACTGAATAACATTATACCCAGTCGTCGCCAATGTAGGCGCAAGCCCGCCTGGCCAATAGATAGTAGGCCAGGTAATAGTGAAACCTGTGCCATCATCAATCATTAGAGTAACGTACTGGCCGGTAGTTAAGCTCTCGGTAAACGTGGTATTGCCTGTCAGTGTCTTGTATTGGATTGTTCCATTGTCTGGATCAATATCCGTGCCTGTTAAGTTATAGACTTGTTCACCGACCGATCCAGCGATTGACAAGGTGCTGTCAGCTGAACCGGATCCGATACCGAGTTTACCGTCTTGGGTAAACACGAAACGGTCTGTAGCGGTCCCACTAACGTCACGGATCTTCAGATCCCCGTTAACGAGGTCAAAGTAGTTGATGTTACTCGAATGGTACATCCGCAGGTCGTTACTGGTTCCAAGTTGAAGTTGGTGTCCATCCTGGAACTCAAGACCCGCGTCTGGGGTCCATATGATTCTTATGGCGTTGCCGTTTGCTCCATCTCTCCAGCGCCAAGTGCCAGAGTCCAAATCCATATAAGCGTCGGTGCCGTTATATTGGAATGCCCAGTCACTTCCAGTTCCGAGACGAAGTTCCTTGGAATCTAATATTTTAAAGGCAGCATTTGACGTAAGTAGGTTCTCTTCTACTGTGAAATATGTGGTCAACCCGAACGCAACGCCACTTGTCAGGCCAGACCCGACTTGAAACTCCATCATACCGCCCGTGGTAGAATCAGTGTTGACGCGTATACGGCCCGCGTTGCCGGTCTGTTCGGGCGTTTGCGACCTATGGTTAAATGTCACACTCGCGTTACCACCGCCGTCGTTATGAGTAAGCGATACACCACCACTGCCAAGGCCAGCAGTAAAATACCCTGTAGTTGAATATGTTCCAGTACCCGAGGTTTTGCCAGTTAGGTCATTAAATGCGACAGACACGCCGGACAGTTCACCTTGGACATACGCAGTCGTTGCGATTTGTGTCGTGTTGGTCGAGGCCGCAGCCGTAGGTGCCGTTGGTGTGCCAGTCAAAGCGGGTGAAGCAAGGTCGGCCTTCGTACCCAGTTCGGTAATGATATTTGTACCACCGACTGACAGAGTACCCGGACTGTCAATAGTAATCCCATGACCGTTGAGTAACTTGAGGTCACTGTTAGTCAGACGAGCTGCAATGACATTCGAACCATTTGCCTTCACCGCAAACTCAATAAGACCGTCTTCAGTACCGTTAGTTACGTCCGAGGCCTTACCAGTAATCTTAGCGTATACAACTTCACCCGACGTATCATTGTCACCTTTGAACTTGATCTGACCAAGATAGTCACCGTCATCAGGTGAGGCAGACGTGCGCACAAAGTCAAGGATAGGAGCTGCATCCGATGTATCATTCGCAGTAGAGAGTGTCATAACCGGTGACGACGTACTCGTATTCGATACAGCCAGAGTGGTACCATTCCATTGGAAGTTCGTATCACCTTCGATTGTACCGTCACCGGTCCATACACCAATCTGATTATCGACCGGAGTACCCACCTTGGATACGTCACCACCACTTGCCGTAACCGCAGTGGTCTGTGTTGTACCATCTGGGAACTTAATGCCACCAGTAGTAGACTCAATAACTCCAGTAACAGTTAATGGCGATGAAGGCGAATTAGTTCCAATACCAACTCTGCCATCATTTGCTGCGACGGCGTTAATAGTAAGGATCTTATCTACATGATTCCATGCTGCTCCATCATAATAGAAGCCACCGAAGTTAAAGGTAGCTGCATCTCTTGTGCCAACATTATTTCGAAAACTAATCTCGGCAGTTCGAGCTGAACTATTATTAATATATGGTTTATAATATGCTAAAGATCCAGAACTTACGCTTTTAATTGCTTGATTATCAACGACTTCTGCGCCATTTGCAAATACTGGAGAGCCATCAGAGGTAATGTAAAAATCGCCAGGTAACGTAAAGTTACCTCTTCCGATCATAAAGTAGCCATCATACTGACCAGGCTCTCCGATCTTTATAGACCAAAGACTTCCGGAGTTAGTCCCGTCAGTATTTTCTAATGCAATGACAGGTGCCGCAGCATTATCGCCTGACAAATGGAGCTTATACAATGGTGAAGATGTTCCAATACCAACATTACCATCATATGCAATATTAAATACTACGTTATTACTAGCATCTTGGGCATGAAATAAATCTGTACCTGAAGCAGTACTTTTTACACCCATAACAGCAGGATAAGCTCCAGCAGAAGTTGCATCATTAATAAATTGGTGTGCAGGATAAGTACCTGCTCCAACTCCTCCAGAACCTCTTTGTCTATATAGCAAAGCTCTATTTGCAGTATCTACAAACGCTACTTGTTGATGATCTAGTCCCTGACAAATATTAACTGTTGCTCCTCCGGTACGAGTAACTTGTATGCCTCCGGTACCAGCACCACAATTTTCAAGTGTAAGAGCATAAATGTTTGTTCTATTACCTCCATCAATAGTAGTGGTATAGTTTAACTTAATTTCACGCTGTGTTCCTGTGCCAGCTGCTTCAGTACCAACGACAAACTCATTAGTATCCCACTTTAAAATACCACGTTCATAGTTAGAAGCATCTGTGTAGGTGTTGTATATATGCGCACCAGTTTCCGTAGTGCTATCAACTACTGTTAGGTTACTAGTAGGCGTAGCACCACCGATAACAACATCACCACCGCCTTGAACAAGAGTAACATTACCACCACTCGTATTATTTAAGTCTAGACTTGCATTAGCACCGCCATACGTGTCATTCGTATTAATACGCATTTGATAGCTACTATTAGTAATAATATCGCCACGATATCCAGCGCCACTAAATTCAATACCAGCTGATCCATTGCCATTAGATGCTAGGCGTAAATGTGCATCATTCGTACTATCATTCGTAAGTCTTAATTCATTTGTTGTAGGAAATAATTTCCAACTGCCAGTGTTATTTCCATATTCGAATTCAATTGCTTCGTTTTGTTTATTTGCAATCGTTCCATTACTCGAATAGATCTTAATCTTACCGACAGTATTTGATGCACTACCAACTTCGAGAAGTGTTATGTTATTGAACGATCCGGAAGTTGTATTTCTTGTTGGAGAGTTTGTTTCAGGTGTACCACCACCAGCAACAACCGCAATATTATCAGTGTATGATGTTGTTGTATTATCATTAATCGTAGCAATATAAAGTCGATAAAAACCACCGACATTGCTTTGCGAACCACGATAAATCTTACGTGCAATAACACGTGAATCAGGACTAACCGGAATTGAAGTTAACTCAATCTGATCACTTGACGCAGAAGCAATCGTAGTGCTAAGAGGAGATTCAGTTGTTTCGCCAAGCGCAGTAACATACGTAACTGAATAGCGAATATTCGTATCAGTTATATTACCAGGGGTTCCACTGATTGTTGCGGTAAGAGCAGTCGTCGGAGCGGCAATAAAATCAAAGTCATATTTACCGGTAAGAGTCGTAAGACCATCTTTATCAATATTGAAAATATTATTAGTGTCAAGATTAATGTCAACAATCTTAGAATCTGCAGCACTATTCGTATCAGTAACATTTAGCTTAAAAGCCGTAAATGTTGTTAAAGCACTATCAAAAGTAATATTACCTTTAAAGGGTTCTGCAGTACTATGTAGTGTATTTTGTACTTCTAGTCCACCACGTTGTATCAAAACATTTTGTGGGAACACAATTTGATTGCCAATAACTCTAAATACATCACCAACGCCAGAAGATGCAAGTCTCCAATAGTTACTTTGTTGACGATAGAACTTAAGCCAATTTCCTCCAGCGCCATCACTAGCAAAAGTAAGATCACCGTCTACAAAAGCATTAGTATTAACTTTAAGATCTCGTTTTGTACCAGTACCGAGTGCTTCTGTTCCCACAATAAACTCATTAGTATCCCACTTTAATGTACCCCGCTCATAGTTAGAAGCATCAGTATAGGTATTATAGATATTAAACGTCTGAGCATTTGTACCATTACGTTGAGCAAGAGTATTAGCCGCATCTCGTTCTAGAACTAGGTCAGGTGTTTCCCACCAGGCAGAAGTGCCATTAAAATGAATACCTTTACCGCTCGCAAGTGTTAAACCACGCGTAGCGTGCAAGGAGGTTCTATTATCCGATATAATAAATGGGGCTGTAAGCCTTTGGGCCTCGACCTGGCCACTATTAGCACCGGTTATTTGAACTCCACCGCTAATAAAGCTAGCTGTGCCAGTAGTGGCTAATTGCGATCCGTCCCATGTTAGGTTCGCATCACCTTCGATCGTATCTGCATCTGTCCATATTGCCAACTGATTATTTGACGGTGTACCCGAAACATCAACGAAACCATCTCCACCACCTGATACCGTAAGATTCAATGTAGCATTACCCAAATCAGTAAGTGTAACTGAACCGGTTGCATCACCTGTTACGGTAATAGTTGGATCTGGTAGGTTTGTAAAGTTGTTAAAGTCTAAATAGTAATCACCGGCCTGGTTATTGAGCGTATCGGCATTTCCGCCTGTTGCAGTACCAGTTGTTCCATCGCCAACGAGATCTGCAATATCAGGAATCGGTACATTATTTGGATCTGGTATTGAAGGGAAATTAATCGGATCAATTGTTGGAAGAGTAATGCCACCAGCCGGCGCAGCTTTTACCTTTGACGTATCAATCGACGGAGTCTTCTTAGGCTCATTAGCACTCGGTATAATAAATGCTGTTGGATCTAAGAGCTTTAATTTATCTTTCATTATGTTCTTCTTCTCGAAGGCTGAAGTTCTTCGCCGTTACCTGTCCACTGAGGATATTTATTACTTATGTAAGAGACAACATCGAACTCGGGATCTGATCTATTGCCAGGCTGAACATCAGCATGACCGCGAACAAATGAATCCGGAAAGACCTGTAACCATGCACTAATGAATAAGTCAAACGCATTCCACTGCGCAGTTGTAAATGTAGAGGCTGATCGTTGGTTTCCACCTTGGGCACTCGATCCAACTTTACCACCAATAAAAGAAATACCGATTGTAAAGTTATTGAACCCTCTACCGCTTGAGTCTTTAGCAGAAGTATGTGCACCGGTCTTTTTAATATCACGACCTAAACTAATCCCGCCATTGCGTAATAGAACAAAGTGATATCCTATTTCGCTGAATCCGGATTGTTTATGCCAGCGGTCAATCTCGGCCGCATCTGTATTCATATTTTCGTATGTATCTGCATGGTGAATAATAAGTCCACGAATACGATTGCTACCTGAAATACGAGCATCTCTTCCTTCTTCGAAGTATGTGGTCAGCTCTTCCTTTGTTTCAAATATCTTGCCGATCTCTCCATTTCTAAGTACGTTCGGAGGTTGACGTGAAAGGAATTGACCAGCAGAATCGCCTACGACCTTTCCATACTCGGCCATGGCTTGCTGGGCATATCTTTCCCTTTGGGGTCTTGTGCTATTACCTCTTCGAAAAAAGAGTTGTGCAATCGCATTTGCGGCATCCTTCTCATTATCGATATCGGTAGTAACAACCGAAGAGTAGTCTTCTCCGATAATATTTAAAACGCCGGTTGCCTTTTTCGGTGAGTAGTTACCAAGCAGACGATCACATATAAACTCTATTTGTGTCTTAAGATCGCTTACGGTTTTGTTTCTTTCGTTTGCATATTTACGAAGAAGCTCTACATCATCACGTTCGAACTTACCAATACCGAGTGCTTCTCCATTAAAGGCTTCGGAATCAAACGAAAGCTCATTGACATCTGCGATCGCCCCAACCAGACCAGCGGCTTGTATATTTGTTAAGCCTTTAGCACGTGCAAGTTTAAAGATTGCTTCGGGTATACTCGTTCCAAAGTCATCTATCTCCATTTCGTTGATCGCTTCCTCGATTGAAAGATCTGTTCTTTGAGCCTGTGAGGTATTTTTTGGACCAGACAAAGACCCCAATACGAGAAACTGCTGCTTCATATCCGGATCAAGATAAACGCCATATACAAGTGAACCAATCTTAAGACCAATCGGCGATGTACCTACACCAGAAATCGATGCAGACGTAACAGGCATCATAACCTGTGACCAGGGCAAATCTGTAATTGGCAAGCTTTCCATATTTACGGTGTGTAGACCATAGACACGGACTCGAACTCTGCCAGATTGAGTAGGATCATTAATATCTTCAACTACACCGATGCCCCAGTTCGTTTTAGATCCGTAATAATCAGTGGACATTATACAATACCTTCTTGGATTTCACCATCTGTTTCAGCCGCTGAGCTATCGAGCGAAGATGTTCTCTTAAGACGAAGTGTTGCGATATACACTTCTCGGTTATTCGTACTATTAAACGTAAACTTATGGCATACGTTTGATATGAGATACTTACCAGAATACTTTTTATCAATCACTTGATCTGAAGTGTTAACAGTCATCGAAGGATCAGGCTTTGGTATATTTATCGATATAACGCGACCGATGCTTGAGTTATTTTCCTGAGAAAGCATATGCCAGCCAGGTATGGAAATCTCTGCTGAGTCTTTCTCAAGGAATAGCATGTTCGCTTCTGCATTTACACCAAGAAAACGATCAGCAATTGTAGTATCTTCATTCAATGCCGGCATATCTTCAAATATACCTGACGTACTAATCGATGCATAGTAAGGTATATCAGTATTCTGTGAACTTAGGCTCTGCAGTGTCGATCCGAAGTCATCAATCACAAAATTAGGATCAAGCTGGGGACCGGCCTCAAGCTCTCGATTTGCGGCAACCTTTTCATTAAAGTGATCGATATAATAGTAGTCTGCACCCGATACTCTATTTCGGAATGGATCAACAACCAGTTGGCCAGACTTAATAAGCTTTTCTCGCGCAATACCTAAAATCGTACTCTCTTCGATCGGCGCGTGATCCATAATATGTAAAGCGCCAAGATTAAAATCGGTATTGACTGTTGGCGTTTTACTAAAGACCAATGGCTCTTCTTCGTTATTGCGATATAGACTATACAAAGAACGAATGTGCAAACCTTCTTTGAGCGAAGAAAAGAAAAAGAATGGCTCGCCAAACTCAGTAGTCGTATTATCAAGTACCATCTTTGTAGCTTGTAATGGCCTTACATTTGGGAACAATACCTTTGAATTGTCCTTTGACTGCTCAACGTCCCATGCTTCGGGATCAACCTTTAGATAGCTGTTAGCGATAGTCTGAATAATATCAGAGTGATTTCCGGTGAATGCGCGACTTACATTCAAGAAATTATTAAAGAAGCCATGCGGTTCCATAAAGTGTATTAGATACGATACAGTCGTTTCGTTTATTCTTTTTATGTTCGTTACATTCCATACCACAAACTCTTTTTCGAGTTGATAGTCTTCATTGTTCCAAAGCTTTACACGTATTCTTTCATTGCCCATAAGGTTCAACGAAATAATCGATGCACTATCAACAACCGCAATTGTACCTGTTACAAACGGTACATTAATATCTTCGAAGAGAGTCATCTCAACCGTAGAGTTTGTTATGTTGAAGAGGAATGGTTCATCTTCATTACGATAAATGACAAGCGTGATCGCATCATCTAAGATACGAAAGTTATTTGGCTGCTGAACGATATTAGCCATTTTTCAATGACTCTCTGAACAAGCTGCTAATCTTATTTGCAACAGATGGCACAAGCACTTTGATCTTTGATAGATCGTCATTGATATTTGTATAGTGCTCAAAGAAAGTAACTGTATTGTATGGAGAGATGTTAGCGTAAATGTCTGGGTTTGCGGGGTCGTCAAATACTCCACCTGGCAAATCGACTTCACCTTCACTTGGCTCACCTCTAAAGTCCACTGAATAATCTACATCTGCGTTATTACCATTCGCATCTTCGACATAGTTATATGCGAAATATGCTGGGCTATGAACTTCTGATATAACTAATGAATATGTCGGAGATGCAGTGATCGTATCAACAACTGTTTCATTCGGCTGAAATTTTATAGCATTTGTTTTTCGAATAAAGATCTGACCGAGTAAAGGATTCTTAGCATATACAACACCGGTAGCACCAGAAATCGATCCAAAGATATTAGTGCCAATCGGAAACTGGCCAACAATAACATGCTGCTTATTGCCATTCGAACTATTTGTTGTTTCGCCAAATGCAACTACACACTCGCCAGGAACGTCCTTTGCCATTTTCTTCAGAAGTTCTTCTTGGGATAGAGGCCATCCTTGATCTCGTATCTTATCATTCAATAGATAAAATGTCCAATGCAAATCAGTTGTTCCGTATAGCCGTTGAGATAGAACATCTGGCCTTTCGCCATTCTGCACTTGAATTAGACGGTATGCAGTTGACTCATCCTTAATATCATCAAGGATTCTAGAATAAAGAGCGATATTCTGAAACGGAGAAGACTCTTCATTCTCGCCAAAGAAATAATCTACATTTGGAAAATAGCTAAAATATGCCATTATAATCTTTCTCTTAGTAAGCCATAACCGGATTTTGAGCGCTTGCTCTTGATCCACCGCCACCACTTATATTTGACTGCTGATTCATAACAGAAGAGTTATCAACGGTATTATTAACAACCGTAACATTTTGCCGTAGACCAGCATTTAGCATTTCATGTCTTTCTTGTCTAACCAACAAATCAGATGCGCCTTCATCACCGAGCTCGCGACGTGCAGATCGAATCTCACGATTCATTTCTCTTTCGCGTTCTCGTATAAACCTATTGCGCTCTCCTCTTTCTCGTCTATTTAAACTTTCCATGGGTCCAAAACGTTCATCCGCTTCAGCCTGAATACGACCTTCGCGTTGAGTGCGAACCATTTCAATATTCTGTTCTTCTACACTTTTCGCAAATGGATTCAGGGCATTGACTTTACCCATCACCCAATCTTGAATTTGCGTTATAGTCTCTCGTATTCCACCAATAAAGTCTGGGAATATTCGTTCAAGTGCACGTAAAACTAGATTCGGTAGAATAAGAATATACCTAGATACTGCACTAACTAATGCGCTAACCGCGCTAGATACTGCACTACCTAATGCGCTAACCGCACCTAATAAATCTCCTTCAAAAATAGATTTGAAAAAGTCTCCTAAATTTTCTAATACGTCGAATATTGGCTTAGCCGCAGCCTCGAACCATGGCATTATTCTCGCAAATGGATCTTTAATAGCATCAATAAATCCATCTGGAATAAGACCAAAAGTAAGCAGATCGATTAGATCTACGATTGAATTAAAGAATCCATCGATTGCACCTACAAAAAATGCTTTGATTGCATCAAAGATAGATCCACCTTCTTGCAATACTTTTACAGAAGCAACTAACCCATCAAAGATAGCAATAATCGCGGTTAACGCTTGTCCAAATCCGGGAATTGCCCTTGCTAATGCGAGTGCTGGGCGAATGATAATACTAAAGGGTTTAAGCAATATGCCAATTGTACTAGCAAACTTTGTAATTATCGATCCAGTTTTACCAGCACCATCCGTAAAACGCTTCATCAGTGGCATATTAAATGCAGCGCCAATAGACTGAAAGAATGATCCTATTTGAGAAAACACTTTGCCAACGACTGGCACTTTTGTTAGAAGTGGTGCAAGCCCAAAAGATCCTAACCCTAAGAAAAATGCTCTCATCTTATCAGTAAGATCTTTAAACTTTTCTGATATTTCGCCACCACGCATTTTTAACCATGCGGCAGACAGCACTGGTAAAATAGCCATAAATCCTAATAGACCAATTGAACCACCTTTCAAAAGGCCGCCAGCGGCAGCACCTATACCTAAACTTTCTCCGACTGCGGCTGAAGCTATTCCTTCGCTAGACCTTTTCGTTTCTTGTATGCGATCGCGATTGGGAGCAATCAAATCTTTTATCTGCGTAAACTCTTTTGCTTGCAGTTTTATCATTTCAATAAGAGTATTATGAATATCATATAAGATTTGTATGCTAGGATCTTCCCTTGGTGTCTCTTCAATAGCAGGCGAAGTAGGCGGATTCAATAAGGTCATAGAGGTTTTGGTTTGAATATCCCCATAACCTTCTACTCTATCCATTGAAGCCTGAAGTATTTCTCCTATGGCCTGATTTTTATTTTCATTGTCCGGATTATTTTCATCTGCCATAGTTTATTCCCCTGCCTTATGTTCGTAATAATTAACAAAAAACTCAGCTTGTACTTTAATCGGAGTGTTTGCGGTATCATTCGAATATTCAATGCCAGGCTTTGTTATAGGATAGCATTCATATAATATTGTTTCAGATATCTCATTCCCTTCTTTATCGAGAGAGAAAACGCGAATATCACGCGTTATGTCATCATAAAAACTAATGTTTCCATATTCGTCTATAATACGAGATAGCCAATCTTCAATATATAATTGAATGACATTATCGCCTGTTTCTATAAATTCGAATCTAGCAGATGTATATCCATAGCTTGAAGGAAGTGCATAACCTTCTCTTGGACCAGTTTTACGGGCTGCATTCGATTTAACAGAAAAACCAGGTAAAGATACTTTTGTGCAAAGAAGATTTAATTCAGGACCTGAAGCTTCATTTTGACCTAATGCGCCAAGTGTGGGAAGAATGACCTTATAATGATTTGATTGTTGAATGCCCCGGCGTCTAGCCAATACACTCTGAAATTCGCTAACGTTTAAAGACATTCGAATTAAGTATCCTTCGTGCTTCTTCTGGATTGATCTCTACAAACATATTAGAATGTATATCTTTCCACTGGTAATATTTATATGCATCTTTAGCCAAACTTCTTTCATAAAAATAAAATTGTGTAGCTAACATCTTTTGGCCATCATCTGATTGCATATGCATAATATATTTATCCATAACCTGTAAAGCAATATCATTGCGTGTAATATTTAATAGATTAAGTCCATATATTCCTCTTGCAATATTATATCTAGGCACATCAAAATAGATAAATAGAGGATACTTATCTTCTAGCTTTTCTTTATCCTTCACAAGAAAGCTATAAATCCCAAATGGTTTTAATGCATTCTGGGCGTCTCTCATTTTAGGGCTTCTTTCGTATATAAATTGAGTTGGAAATACTGTCATTAGAACTTTAAAATCCCTGCTTTTTTCAAGAAGTGCTCATCCCATATCGCGAAGCGCCATCCCTGTTTCTTTGCGAACTCTTCAGCTGCTTTCCATTTGTTTCTATTTTTAATGTAGGTTACAGATTCTTGCAGGTATCTTTTATGGTTTTTGCCCTTTTTTGGTGGGCGTGTTTCTTTTGATGGTTTAATTTCTATAATCCATTTATCACCATTACTCATTTCTAAATATAAGTCAACAAAGTAACGGTGTGTTCTTTCATCAACCGCATAACGATATGGTATAACTACTTCTTCGGAAGACCACTTTTTTACGTTTACTGTCCTATCACACCACAGAAACGCAGCCCTTTCCCATGAAGAGCGATATGTAACTGCATCAGCGTTTCCGATATACTTATCAGGATTTTTAACGCGATACTTACCTTTATGTGTTTGCTTACCAAAATTCATATAAATACCTTTACCATATATTTATATTGAGGACTCGATAATGGCTGTTACTTTTGGCGATAGTATAGGTGGTCGATCAGGATCATCAACCGCTAATGCTTTAACTCGTCGTAATGATGCAACACTGCGCTATCCATACGATTGGAATGCTAAAAGCGAATCTACGGATAGAACAGTTTATTGGTTACAAATCGTCGCAAATGAACAACAGATAATCAAAAGCGGCGACACGCTTGGAACTGATACTTCATTTGTTAACGTTGAAAATAGAGGAATCATTGGACAACAGGTTTGGTTGTATCTTCCCGGAATGTCTCAGACAGACTCTATGAATTATGAAACTCCGGATATGGGATTCTTTGGCCGATCTGCGGTAGAGCTAGCCCAAAACCAAGGTGGAGTTTCTGGCGTTGGTGCAGCAATTGGTGAAGGTTTAGATCAATTGGCTAGCACAACAATGGATGTTCTTGACGGAGATAAACAAGTCGGTGTAGGAACGATTGCTGCTGGGATTGGTATTGCGCAAGCTATTCCTGGAGGAATATTTAAAGGATTAGGAAATATTGCAAGTAGAGCATATGGTATTTCGAAAGATCCTCATACTATTGCACTCTTTAAATCCGTAGAATTAAGAACACACGAATTTGATTTTACCTTTACGCCAAAAAATGAAAGAGAAGCTAAACAAGTAGAAAGCATTATTAAGTTCTTTCGTATGTCAGCATATCCTGTTTCGGTTACTTCTGGCGATGCAGGTTTTTCAGTGTCAGAGGAAGATGAGATTGAAGGTGTTGATGAATCGACTGTAGCCGCAATCAATAGTGGAGCAGCATCTGAAATCGATTTGGCTTTCATTCATCCAAATACATTTAGCTTAAATGCATGGTTCTATAATGCTGAAACCGACATGTTAGAACCTCTATCTAAAAAAGGCGTGTTCTATCATGAATGTGTGCTTAAACGCGTAAGTGTTAACTTTGATCCGCAAGGCGATTTATCTTCTAGACCAGGTGGATATTTTCCGTCAAGCACAATGAAACTAGCATTCAGCGAAATTGAAACACTGAAAAGAGAAGACATACGTAAGCGTTATTCTGGCTCATAAAAAAAGAGGGAGCTATCGCTCCCTCTCCTTCATATACTCCTCTTGTTTTTTGAGATCTTCAATATACAACTGAATGTATATTTCTCTTTCCCATGGTGCTTGGCTCTCTATTTCATCGAACAGCCAATTCATTTTATGCTTCATAATAAAGTTTGTTCGATAATAATTTTCTAAACTATTATAAGAGAGCCCTACGTGAAAAAACTAGATATACCTTCCAATACACGTTTATTATGGGTTCCACAGTTACCGCACACAAACGAAATATCCATTGCTACCTTCGGTAAGCTTTGAATATACTTTTGTATTTTTTGTAGCTGAATAGCTGTCATAGAGTCAATGAATGCATAGCGCTCATCATAACTCTCATCCGCAAAAACCATAACTTCTTCTTCGGTATACACTTTATCGATCATACTGTCAATGACATGAAAGACTTGATCTACTTCACTCATTTCACTCTCAGCGAGATCAAGAGCCTTCGAAGCATCAAAGCCTTTAAGCGTAACCGAAATACCCCTACCAAAGTCAATACGATTATCGAGCTGTTGATTTAGGTTTTTAATATACGCGCTTTTTTCAAAGTCAATCGTAACAGTATTTCGTTCTTCACAGCTTTCGCAAGCAATAAGAAGATCTTCTTTTTCTCCGACCGACTTTGATCTCAAAAGAATAAAGATATATTCTAAATCAAACTCAGTAAGAGTATCGACATCAAAATTTTCTGTCAATACGCATTGAGATACCACTCGCTTAACAGTATCATATAATACTCTAGGCGAATCTGACTGTGTAGCGATCAGAAAAAGCTTTTCTTCTCCTACAAGAAATGGACGATACTTAATCTTTTCCTTCGTTGAAGGTACAGTAGTATCATACGTCAGATTAGAATTGATTTTAGGTAAAGCCATTTACTAGTCCTCGTCAGCCAACCCTTGAAAGAAGGATAGCGTATCATCATCGTCATCAGACGAATCATCTTCAACCGTAACACTTGGTCTTGGTGCTGGCTCATCACGAGCAACGACTCGTTCTGGTTGCTTAGCAGGAAGTGGCGCTTCTTCAGCCTCAATACATAGCACACGATTCATTTTAGTTTTCAATTCTGTATAAGACTTAAACTTATCTGGCGCAATGAGTGAGGACAATGGGGTTAGTTTATTATAGATTTGTTCTAGCTGATCATCATTTTCTGACAAAGCTTTTTGCTCACGGAAAATAGATTTATCATAGTTGACCCAACCATCGACGTTCGTAATTTTGATATGAAAATCAGCACCATCCCAAAAATCAAATGGATTTACCGGTGTATCACCATCAAAGACCGGATTCATAGCATCCTTAATCTTATCAAAGATCTTGGCACCAAAGCGATAGAGGAATACTTTACCATCATTCTCAGGATTAGCAAAGTCTTTAATGACTAGAATATTCGCCACATAATGAAGACGACGCTTTTGTTTACGTGCCACTTCTTTATCGGAATCAATTCCAGAGTTCCATAGTTTTGAATTATACTCAGAGACAGGATCATCTTGACCAATAGTAGTCAATGATTTTTCAACATAATATTGACCAGTTGGTCCTTGAAACCAGTGATCGTAATATGTAATCCATGGAGTAGTTTCGCCTTCGGCGGCGGGTAGGAAACGAATAATTGATTGGCCATTACCGGCTTTATCTCGCTCAGGTTTCCAATAGAGATCACTATCGTTTGAACCCTGATTGTTATTCTTTTCCATTTGGGTTTTCAGCTTTTCGAGCTCGTTAACACGCGAGCTCTTCATAGAGGCAAAAGACATATAATTTTCCTTTTCGACTTACGACTTTTATATATGATTTTTAATGACCTTTGTTGTAAGGTCTTTATATTTATTATAGTTCACGTTGAAAAATGCTCCATATTTTTGTATTTTTCTACGGGTAATTGGCCATAGCAATGTGTCATTGCTACGCGCCATATTGAGCCAACGAAAGACTTCATTCATAAGTACCGCAGACTCATAACTAATTTCACGCTGATGGATCATTGAAATAATCAATGGGTCAGTTGTGTCATAGTTTTCAACAAAGAGATGATCAAGCTTCCTTGTAAGGTCAAGTAGCTTTCTCAAATCTTCTTGATAGTGTCGAGCCATATTTTCTCGACGTTTAATGTAATCTTTGACAACGTTTTCATTCTTAATAATATCAACTACATATTCGTTATCTTCGAGTACATTAGCGACAATTGCCTTTGACCATTTTTCCTTTGTAGGATAAATCTTACATGCAGTATAGAAAAATGAAGCATCATTTCTTCGAAGAAACGAAGTTTCGCTAGCACTAACTCTACCTTGATATTTACGAATATCATAGCTATCAGATTTGAAGTGAGTAGTAATCGCTACGTAAATTTTATACGCGTCAAAGGGTCTTAAGGCAACTGTCATAATTTATTATATACCAAAAACAAAAGATTGTACACTAAAGAAATGAAGATAGATTTGCTTTTGAACCTTTTATCATATTCATAGTAAGAGCTTCTTCTTCGATCATGCCCTTTAGTGTTGAATCAATAAGCGATTTAACGTCTGCGGTATCAATATTACGTTCTTCACATACACTGACAACCGATTCAATAACGCCTAATTGTTTTTCGTTTTTATATTTTATAACCAATTCAGAAAATTGTTTACGTGTAAGAAGCTTTTCTTCTTCTTCAATATCATTCATTCTTATTCTCTTCAAAAAATTTATTGCAAAGGAAACAATAATTATCCTTTATATCATGCTCACATTGTGCCTGGCAACGTTCAACATTCTCGTAGTAAATTGCATAAGCATCAGATAATTCTTCATCAGTCATTTTATTTCCAAAGTAAGAAGAGGCCCATATAAACCGTTACAAAGAAAACGAAGCTATCAAACGTTAGTGTCATATTTGAAACAGGAACGTTAGGAATCGCATCCTCTAAGGTACACTCATTTGCTTTAGTATATTCTACTATATCTAAGTAGTGTACTAAACCTGAGAGTGCCTTTGTGATAAACCAGGCCACTGCAATAATAGCGCTATAAACTAATAAATCATACATATTAAATTGCTTTCAAAATTATACAGTTATCATTTAAACGTGGCGATGCTTCAGATCCCTTTGAATTAATAGACGCAAAGGCCTTTGTTAATTTAGTTATAGCGTCAGTACGTGTAAATGGTTTAAGCTGTTCATCCGGCTTACGCAATGTTTTACCATCAGTGGATTGAACATTTTTTATGGTTGAACCAGAAATCTCAAAGCCACTCGCTGTCGCTGTGAACCAAATGAGTTTTCGATATTTGGTATTAAAGACAAGAAGATTAGCTGCACCCACGATCTTTTCTGGATTAACAGAAACCAATTTGTACTCAGACGATTCTCTTTTGTATTTAAGATCACGTATTTGACGAATTGCTGGTGTTTTCTTTTTAATGCGAATAGGAGCTACCCGCGTTGGCTGTGTTGCTGCACGTTCTACATCACTCAATAACGATTCATATGCCTTTATAATTTTCTTTTGAAACCTAACACCATATTTTTCTTTCGATTCTGAGGTTTTAGCCTCAGCTATGCGGCTTTCAATCCATGGTGTGACATAATGATTAAGGATTTTACGTGAAGTTTTATTAGCACGTATACGTTCATATAGATTAAAGTCTTCATTGATGGCTTTGTTTTCGATAATATGATCTTCAAATAGATATTCTAAATCATAAAGTATATCATCTTGATCATCATACTTTCTAAGCTTCGTTGCAGTGGGCGTTGAAGCATCAAGCTTACGTTTTGCAATAGCGACTTTACCATTAACAAGAATATTTTTCATATACTCATCAACAAGAGATTGCTGACGTTCGTTTAATGATAAACCCCGTTGGCTTAGTCTAATCATATAGACTGGATAAGACGCATAATGCTCAAGAGAAAGAGCTGTTATGCATGACATTTTATCTTTAGACCAACCTAAAACCTTAGCGTATGCCTGAAGAATTGGCACAAAGTCTTTCTTTTTGTCATACATATAATTATACCAATTAGTCGCATGAGCTAATTGTATATTTTGATCATGTTCGCTTAGACCTAGAAAGTCCACATTTGAAAAATCTGGTTCAGTGCCAATGTATTTTGTATCGTACTTACGAGATAAACTTGACTTTACCTTTTTTGGTTTACGTGCTGCCATCAATAATCTCCATTCTATAATTATATTGTATACTAAAAAGGCAAAAAAGTAAACAGCTAAATTACATTATTTTTGTAATTAGATATCCAGCTAGAATAATAACAGCTGAAACCCCTAGCTCAAACCAATCAACGTTATCAATGTCTGTGAACTTACGAACGCTAGTTCCTATTTGAGTAATAATGCTCGTTGAAGTTCGAAGGTAAAGTAAAAATCCAACTACGATAAATGTAAATCCAATATAATTTGTTATGATATCAAAAACGGTAGCAATCATTCTGAAATTCCTTTTGTATATGTTGCTTTGCCATTCGCAAAGGTGGCTGTTAGAACATCGTTACGTAAACCAAAGGGACGATACGATACGTGAATCCATCCTGAGTTAGTCACATATGGTTTATAGCCTTCAAGAATAAGCTGATCAAACTCTAGATTATCTCTAATCCATGTTGCCACCTCACGGTTATCTACACCTGGCACTTCAAAGTCTGCGGCTTGGGCAGAACAATGTTGTGAACGCGTAGATCCACCCAGCTTAGCATTTAGCTCTGGGCTTCTATAGCCTGATGAGACGGTGACTGGACCAAACTTTTCACGTACAGGCTGTAGTACATTAGTACAAAGATCTTTTATGTCATTGATTAGACCAGACGGTACACTATTGTCAATTCCATGGCGAGTGGCGGTTTGAGATTTTTCAAACTCATCTAGCCAAAAGTTTGCAGATAATTTCATTTTTTACTCCGGTACAAAAATATCATCGCGCATAATCCGTTTAGTGCGCATATAAGAAAATTCATTTTCTACCCAACGTCGAAAGTTACTATCGCCGAGAGGCCTAAACTGTAAATCGCTAAATCCTGGAATAAGTCCTTTATTTTCTAGAACAATAATTGGCCTACAGCGATCAATAGTATTTATAGCGCCAGCTAAGGCTTCAGCCTCAAAACCTTCAATGTCTAGCCAAATAAGAGAGCAATCGTCAAGATATAGATTATCAATTGAGATTAATTCAATTTGACCGTTTTCGTCGTTTGAAATGCCGGTAGCGCCTGAATTATTTTCTTCGGTAAACGATACAGAAGCAGAAGTGGCTTCTGCACCAAGGCCCATTTGATGTAGTGTTACATTATTAGCTTTATGCTTCTTAATATTCTTTTTAGCTAGCTTATGAATTTCAGGAATTGGCTCGAACGTGATTACGTTTTCATATTGCTCAGCTAATTTAATTGGAAAGTATCCACAGTTGGCACCGGCTTGAACTACTGTGCCTTTGCCCTTAGTTAGACTATAGATAAATTCTTGCTTTTGCTTCCATTCATACTCAATGGCTTGAGCTACCTTTTCTTCGTTTTTTGGGTAATGAAATCCGTTATATAACATTATGAAAATACCTTAAAAATTAGTTTGCGGTCTATGACAATAGTGGAAGATTGTGCCGTGGCCATATTTATTACCTTCAGGTCTGCACGGCTAGAGGTTTTAGAATACGTAATCTCGTTGACAAGGAATAGACTTCCCTGTTCAGGGCCATGGAAACGTACAAAGCTTCCGGTCGTGATTGTGGAATCGATATCGTCATCGTCGTCACCTTCACGGAGATCACGCATCCAATCATTCATTTCTTCATCAGTCATTTCATGGGGATCACACATCTAATCATTATCTCCTATTGCCTCCATATGATAAGGGTCAAATGGTCCATCGCTAAACGCATTCTTAAATGCTAATATGTCGTGTGCCATGCCCGTGACGATCACGTCTGGTCCCTTTGGGTCTATCAGTTCCAGCTGAAGTTTATATTGATTCAAAATGTCAAACAAATCCTGCGCGAGGAGGGTTTCATCTCGTATAATAAACCTCAATCTAAATTTTATCATAGATATATATTTTATCATAGATATATGTATCCTTTGTAAGTTACGCCATTTGTCATGACATCCATACAAGCCTTATTGCCATCATAGTATGATATAATTTCTGCGTAGATGTCTTTATCAGCTTCACTAATTTTCATCACAGCTTCAACCATATCGGCATATGTTACTTTACCAGCACCAGCCTGAATTGGTTCACCATTTTCATTATCAATTCTATACAGTCCCATAATATAATCCTTATTTGTCAATTATATTTATATATAAAATATTTTTACGCTATTCTTTCCTGCAGTGACACCATCTGCTTTGCACTAATCGGACTTGGTTTAATGGATGGATCTGCACACCACTCACGAATGAGATATGCCAGATGGCCATAATATGTATCGATTGGGTCTTTATGACATAGGACACTTGCCATGACCATAAACTCGTGAGGCGTAAACCGGTCACTGCGTAGAGTACGAAGCTCGCGATAGTTGTTGAGTCCCATAACCCTTGAGAGGTTGATGTCCTCATTACGCTTGGTCCAGCGCTGTTGCGTTTTGCGTCTTGATCTAATCATTATATAACTCCCTTTGCTGCTCGGACCTTTTCCATCCGAGTACGATTTGCTAACCATTGCTCATAGGTCTTGGGCTTTTTCTCAGCGCCAACCTGTAGCTTACCTTTCTTAAACTCGGCCAATAAAATATCATGGTCCTCATCGCTCATAAACTCTTTGACAAGATCAAGGAGACAGTTACGGAACGTACGACCATGGTGCAGGTTGCCAGCCATGTGTGCCATCTCATGGATTACTGTATAGAGCATCATGGCACCACATAACTCAGTAGTAGAAATCTTCAGCTCACGGTTATAGTAGAACGCCTCACCTGCATACCGATTAGACCGTGTAGGGATGACCTTAATAGGACGGTTGAAATATTGTGAACCAATCTTTGGCCTATGGCCTGCAAAGACCTCACTCTTCTGGATACGATCTACCAGGGCTTGGACGTCTTCGATTGAGTTCATGCGATAGTTAGTGGTGAACTGATTCTCTGCATGGTGCTCAGCCAGATAGACTTTGGCCTTCTCAGAATCACGTGTACGGCTACCCTTGTTTTGCTTGGAAGAAAACTTCAAGCAGTAGGTGTTATACTCAAGATCCAATATGCCGCCTTCAATCTGTCTCATTCCACACTCTTCCAATCATCAATACTTATTATAGGTATATCCTATCATAAAACGTCGGGTTTGTAAACCCCTATAATGTATTTTTTAGATTACAAATGTGTAATCGAAAGGAAGGAATATTTATTTTCAAAATCGTTAAGAAGGTGATTTGGAATATATGAAATGATATTAATGGTATGTGTTAGATTTTCGTATGAAATAATTTGGAGTTGATTTTCGATGATAAAATCGAAGATTTCGGTAGGAGTTGAAGATGGTTGAATATGGAATGAAATTTTTGTGGTAGACATAATATTTAATATTTCCTCTTTGATTATGTTCTTATCCTATCATAAAACGTCGGGTTTGTAAATAGGTAAAATGCATTTTTTTATTACAAATTTGTAATCTTTCTAGGTGCATTTTTTGTGTACAATCGATGTGGTTTGGTTTATAATCTATATATAGAAAGGATACTGGTATGGTCAATCTTTTATACATTCATGGTTTTGGTAGTGAGTATAAACAAAACAGTGATAAGATAAAAGCTATTGAAGAGTATGGTTTTAAAGTACATGGATTTACAATCGATTACACTCTTCCTAAGAAAAATTTAATCTCAATGCTCAAGTTTTTCATTCGTGAAAATAATATTGATTGTATTATCGGAACTTCTATGGGTGGTCATCTAGCCTTAGAAGTTGCCAATGAGCTTTCTATTCCAGTCGTTGCAATCAATCCTGCTATTCAACCATATAAAACTTTAAAGGCTGGTAAGCATATTCATCATGTTACTGGTAAAGAGTTTTATCTAAAACAGACTACAGTTGATTCTTATACAGACGTTACTCATCAAGCAAAAGCTCTTATTGTTTTAAATATGGATGATGATGTGATTTGTCCAAAAGACACAATATATAAATACTCTCAGTATTATAAAATCGAAAAGCTTAGCTCTGGTGGTCACCGCTGTGATAATATCTTAAAAGCTATGCCATCGATTGTAAACTTTTTCAATCATGAGTAGATCTAATGAAAACATTCCAGTCATATCTAAAAGAGTCCTTTACGAATTATATCGATAAAGGATTAAATACTGATCAGCGAACTCCTGAATTAGCAAAAGACATATTAGATATTCTACAATTCTCATATAAAGATATTGGCGGAATAAAGGGATCAGGATTTAATTCTGCTGAAGATATGATTGCAAACGTTCCATTCTGGAAAATAGATCGACATCCAGATACAGGAAAAATTTCTTCTGCAGTTCTCTATAAAGATAAAGGTGGTAGAAAATTAGTCGCTATTGGTGGTGACGGATCTAAACGCAGTAAAGATAAAATCATGGATGTATTTAGATCTGAATTGGGTCGATCATATAGCGAAAAAAGTAAAAGCGCGTTGGGTTTACTTATTAAAGTATTAGGTGATAACATCAAAAGCTTTTTAATTAAGCCAGAAAATGCAGGAAAGATTCTTAAAAAAGAAGTAACGCCAATAAGTAATATGGATAATACAGATTTGCCTCAAGACGCGCAAATGACATTGTCTAAATATCCATGGATTAAAGACTATGGTTATTTACGTGACATTGGTGGTACACAAACATTTAAAGTTTTATTAGGAACGACTAATATTAATATAAAATAGGCCCGTTCTGTTTCGAGGTGGAACCCATACCTTATGGATTATTTGTTACTTACAAAAGAATTCATTTTGTTGCAAAGTTCAGCAATATCTTCAAATGATGGAAAGTTAGGCTGAGTAGGAAATACTGGACTTTCTCCTGCATCTTTCTCAGCATGATATTTTTCGTTCATTTGTTGTAACTTAGCATGATACTCTTCTATAAGAAATGTTTTAGCTTCCATAAGCATGGAAAATCTAAGTTCATATGGATTTGACATAATAATCTCCTGTGTGTAATGTGTGTGTCAAATTGGGCCCGTTCTGTTTCGAGGTGGAGCCCATACCCAAGCTACTTACGCAGCAATTGCCAGTTCGACTGGCGAGTTGTCGTTTGCACTTGTCAAACTTGGCTTTTAACGAAGCCACTCGGTTACCTCTTCGCATCTAATCACGTCCGTCGATCCTAATTCACCCCCATAGTTTTGGTGGAGGTGGAGGGAATCGCACCCTCGTCCGATCCATGCGTTGAATTGCCTCAACAGTAACATACCATATTTATCAATCTTAAGACTATGAAAATGATAAATACAATCAGAATATATATTTAATTTAAAATAAGGCACAAATGATTGACTGAGATCTTTCAATTGATTGCCGACGTAGGCGCACCTATTGCCGGCAGTATTGTTATGGGTTTTTTCATTTTTATTGTCATTAAACAAATACTACAAGGTATTATTGATCAAATTTCAACATTAACTATTTTTTGCGTTAGCTTAGAAAATAGAGCTAGAGTCATGTCAAATGAAATGATTAAGATAGATCTATTAGTTAGTAACGCGTTAGAAATGCGTCCAGATATAAACCGAATTGCTCGAGCTGAGAACTTTGTTGAAGATAACAAAATTGACGCGCGGAGAGATTAATGGTAGAATATGGATTAGTGCAGCTGATTAATAACTATGGATTTCCAGTCGTTGTTATGATTGGTTTGGCATATGTAATATATTATATATGGAAATTCATAAATGAAAATATCCAGCCAAAAATAAAAGAAATGCATACCGCTCTTATTCGAGTCATCGATCAAACACGTATGTTAGATCAAGACATGATACGACTTAAAGAAAAGATTAATGTAGCTTTAGACTATAAAGAGCAAGAAAAGAATTCTAATCAGAAGAAGAAACCTTAATAATTCCGTTTTCCCAATTCTCTTTTACGTCTTCTGCATAATATATACTTTTGCCCGGCAGTGATCTAGTTTCACGAAGAAAAATAGATTCGCCCTCCATCTCATATAAATCTACAACGTAGCCATCAGACGTTAGGCGAATCTCTGCGCTACGCATTAAACCATTCCTTTAGATATCACATATCCAGATTGCTCATCGCGAGCTCGAAAGTAAGTTCCAGTTTTTAGGTTCTTAGTTTGCTTCACGATATCTGAAGTATTAGAGACATGGCAGACTCTTTGCTTTGTCCAACGCTTGCCATCAAATGAGGTTTCAATTAGTACACGTGCCATTATATTTTTTCCTTTAGTGTGTTTTTCTTTTCTTCAATACGAATTATAATTTCCTTTAAATCAGGAATATTCACTTCATTTAAAGATTGCTGATCATATTCAATTACGCCTTGGCCCTTTAAGTTAAATTCATCAATTAATCGAAAATACTCAACGAGCTTACTAAATGAATTATCCATTTTTATTTCTCCACATTTCAATAGCTGACATTAATGGTTTAACCCAATCATCGCGTTTTTCAATAAAAATCTGAGGTGTAGGTGTTTGTTCATTTGCGACAATTGTAACGAGTTGACTGATAGGTTGTTTAGTTCTTTCTTCCCATGCAATTGCATAAAACGCTTCTTGCATAAAATAATTTTCGATATATTGTTTAGACTTTGGCTTAGCCGATGTTTTAAAATCAATGATGGATCTTTTACCATCGAAAACACCGACGAGATCTACACGACCAGCTACGCCTAAATATTCTGAGTAAAGAGCTTGCTCAATGCCATTGACTTCACTGAGTCGATCTTCTAGAGTGTATACAACTTGTTTGTATAAGAACTCTATAAGAGGATTGTCAATCGTAGGTTCAACGTTTCTCACATGCATTTCTAGGGCATTATGAGTTTGTGTACCACGCCAAGCTGCTTGGCGAGATATTTTCATGGCTTTTTCATAACCAATTCGCTTACGCCATTCTTTTAGTGCATCCTCAGATAAGACACTCAAAACAGTCGTAATAGAAGGAAACTTATTACCGTCTGGCGACTTGTATGTCCGGCCGCTTTCTTTTGTTTCACTAATTAGATCAGCGTACTCAAAATTAAAAATGTTATGCTTATATTGCATTATCATTCCTTTTCAATTTATAATTATATTATATACTAAAACGCCCAAACTGTAAATAGCCTGGGCGCATTTTTTTAATATATTTTTAAAAAAGAGATGGACTACAAGAGGTAGACCGAAGCGCATAAGCCCGGCATATTTCTTTATATCTAAGACCATGCGGAAACTTATTTGCATAAGTTTCGCCATTCATTCTCCAACTTTTTACATGAGCAACTTCATGATCTAAAAGATCTTGTAGCTTAGGTAAACTCTTAATTGCTGTATCTTCTAAATATATTGCTTCTGATCCGTCTAAATATTTAGAAGCTCTTCCAATAACATCTCCCATAACAGCAGGATGATTATATGGAACTACATAAACTTCTGGATATGGTTCAGACAAATGAAAGCGATGGAATGTTTCCATCGCTATTTCTTGTATATTTAAACTATCAGACGACGCTGGTATACAGCTTACACTCAAAAAGAATAACGAAAAACCAGTTAAGATTCTTCCTATAGACATTTTAGCTTTTTCCGTATTCGTGTCCCGCTACTTGTGTTAAACGGTCAACACATTTATCGATAGATGGCTTATTTTTATATAAGCCGAGTGAAACCTCAGGTCTACGCTTTCCGCGGATCCTCCAATTTTTATCGTCCTCTTTATGCTGCTTTTTAGTGGTTTTAACAATTTAGTCTATTTATGTATAAGACTCCATAACATATACTGTATCATGTCCATTTTCCTTTGCCCACTCTTTAGCTGAAGCGGCCGCTTGCTGAAAGGTTCCTTTAGCGTGGTGCATATCTTTATGGTCTATATCACCCATCTCCTTATCGCCAAACATCCAAGTACCTTCACCTTTAGCCTTTTTGCCATGCGCTCTGAGGTAACGTGCGTGGCTAACTGTAATAGCTTCGGTTACTGGTTTCTTCTTCTTACCAAAGAATTCTCTAAATGTTTGCACCACTATCTCCTGTGTTTAGTCTATTTATATCAACCGCCGAACTCGTGGCCGGCAACTCTACGCATTTGCTTCTTAAACTCGTTGAATGATGGCTTGTTCTTATAGAGCTTGATAGTAACCTCGTTACGCCCTTTGCCTTTGATACGCCAGTTGTATCCGTCCTTCTTGTGGTCAGCATCGGTAGTCTTAACGACACGACGCTTGTAACCATCTTCCCAAGACTCAGACTTCTTTTTGACACCTTCCATGACCACATTGATACGAGCGGCCAACTCAACAGCTTCGTTTTTTTTCTTTTTCTTCTTAGCCTTACGTGCCTTTGCAGCCAGGTCCTTATCGGCTCCGCCCCAAGTTCCTTTGGCTTTACGAGTGAAGCTATTGACACGAGCATGAGCCCATTGCTGTTGACTAGCACCAGGTCTATGACCTGTTTTCCATGCTGCCATTCCACGATTGTAGACTTGCTTGAGAATACCATATGGGATACCAGACTTTTCAGCCTTTTTCTTTAGGTTCTTCTCAGCTGCAGCTGAGATCTCGTTCAGTTGGCCTGGTGTATCTTTCTTATAATTACGGACCAACTCATCAGTCCCCTCTTCACCCGCATGAGCAAGGATGGACTTATGCTTTGATGGTTTGGTTTTTGCACGCGCATCACCTGGCGCTGGCTTATATGCCGCTGGATTATCATCACTCATTTTAGCTTGTTTATTAAACTGAGCTGAACGTTTAGCCTTAGTCGATTTGCTTAATTTTCCACCATAAGTGCGCGTAAGTTTCTCACTTAGTCTTTTAGCACGTTCGATCAACATACCTTTACGAACTGCGGTATAAAGTTTGTCGCCATTGTACCCTTGTGGTAGGCCAAGTTGGAATGACTCACGGTCACCATTGGCCGCGGCGATACGCATCTTCGACGCTGACATGCCAGACACGCCTTCTGCGTCAGGGTCACGTTCGCCAGCTGATACGATTTCAAGTGAGTTGAAGTTGTAGAGCGAGTTAGACATTGTGCCATTGTACTTATTAAGACGCACAGTGTACTCATCGACTCGGTCAGAGCCACCAGCGACGAACTTAACGTCAGTGTAGCCTTGCTTGTGTAAACTGACTAAGGCTTGAATAGCATCTTTGGCATCGCTTACCACAATGTTGTCAGCATGCTTCGGGAACATGTCTTTCATGAATGCGATCTTAGTTTCGTATGCGAGTGGGTTCTTCTGGGGGTTTTTGGTCGAGTGGGATGCGTAGATGCGATACTCTCCGCCCTGAGCAACCGATGCAATCTTCTCTATCAGCTTGAGATGCCCGATAGTTGGTGGATTAAACCGGCCAAATGTTATGACGATTGACTTGCCCTCGGCTTCGTTCATAACTTCCTCTTTTACTGCTGACGGTTTCTGCCAGCCCTTAATGATATCTGGGTTGAAGTTGTTGGTTGAGAACTCCATACGATCGACGAGCTTGTACGCGCCGTTGTCGAGACGGTCAATAGCAACATAGCCTTCTTCGCCTGTCGCACGGTATCCGTTCTGTGTTAGGAGGAATGTGTCCATCTTCGAAATGGTTTCAAGCTTGCGAATGATAAGGAGCTTAGCTGCTACGATAGCTTTCTGAAGGTCGAACACCAACTTGAGGTTGGCTTTGTTCTCAGGCGAAAAGAACTTCATGAACTCATCGAGCTTGGCTTGTTGTGTGGCTTTACCCTTCTCGGTCTTACGCTTCTCGATCTCAGCACCGAACTTATCTTGGATGAACTTGATCAAGCCTTCGGTATGAGCAGCGGTATCGCCAATGTTCTGTCCTGCACGAACGAGACGGTTGTTGTAGGTCTCTATGGTCTGTGCAATCTGTGGAGTGTTCTGTATCTCACGGATCGTGGTGCCAGATATCCTTTGAAAGATCTTACCAGCAATAGAGATGGCTTGAGTAACTTGAGCAGTCTCTTGTGCAGTCATGGTCGCAGTGCCAGACACATCACGGACTTGAGCATCTTGGTACCACACATCCATCGCCTTACGGAACTCAGAAGCGTCAACATCAAAGGATGCGTTCATGCTCTCAAGGTCATTGCCTTGGTAGCGAGTGTGAAATACGATACCTATCTTTGCTGCAGCAATGCGCTTTCCTTCAGGACTTGCAGCATCGACCGCATAGGCAATAGTGTTAGGTTGGAACGTGATATAGTCTTTACCGCTGATGGTCTCGAACTTCTTGTCACCGTCAGTGAACATCATGTCACCCTGGACGATACCTCGGATGCCAAGCTGTGGAAGATACTTGAGTGCGGTCTTGAGCTTGTCTGCCAAGTCACCTGAAGTGTCAGCATCAACCTCGGCGTCAGTGGTGTATACCTTTGGGTTCTTATTAAAGATACCCTTCTTCGCAACGAAGAACTTACCATCAGCAACTGCAGGATGTGAGCCAGCAAAGACAGAAGGGGCGCCATCCCACTTGACAGTCGTATTAAATCTTTCAGACGTTTGCCCTGCCAGCATGTCACGAAGCGAACGAAGTGCTTCAATAGCTTGGCGGGTGCCCTCGACACCGTTGTAGAGTACGGCATCTTCGAGGTGAGTCATGTGGAGATTTTTAGCCATTATATTTCTTTCGTGGTTGATGGAATACTACCGCGTGCGAACACACCGATGCGAGCGTGTGATATACTAACACCTGCAATTGTTGCTCCGCGGTCGCCGGTATACCGTGCAAAGTAAACACACTCGTATCCAGACCCGGCCGGCGGAATGTCACCGTTAGTGCCCTTATGTGTTGACTCGATAGTGTACACGCCTTTGCCTACAGGCTTCAGCGTCATTAGTCCTTGATGAAACTCATCGCAGTTATTGATACCCGGAGCAGCGCCATAGTTGACACCATATATAGACATGAGTTCTACATTCTTATCCTTAACATCTCTAAACACCGATGCCTGCCTTGGTTGGAAACCTTCTGGGTATTCCTTCTGAAGGTCTTCCATAAACTTCTTGACTCCCGGATTGTTAGCAAATGATGTATGTGAAAGGCCGCCGTATTGTTGAAAGTGCGATGGCTTACTGCCGTCCTTATGTGAGATAAATGCGACTGGGTTTTGGTTCATATCGATAATTGCAAAGTCAGCCTTCGGAGTTGCTGGAACTGAAATCATTGCAGCGCATTCAACGATGCGGCCAGCAATCTTTACCTTAATGGTTGGGCTTCCCTCTTTACCAAGAACCTGCTCAAGCTTATTATTAAAGTCGTTAAGTGCTGCGTTCTCTGCCTTGATACGATTTAACCTGTCTTCGCCACCAAGGTCAGGATCTTTAAAGAAATCACGAGGATATCTGATAGTCATCTCCTGACCATTGAGTGATCTAACCTTCACGTCTTTAGAGAATCCACGAGTTTGAAACCCTTGTGCAAATGCTTCAAGCTCAGAAGGATCAATAATGACATCACCCTTAACAGACATGAATGGTTTACCGTCTTTTATTTTGTCTAAGAATATGCCTACTCGTGCACCGCCGCGCTTCGTCACATCACTATGAGCAAGTCTCTTGTATGTGTTTTCAAACATGCTTTGCTCGAATTGCTTAAACGTTTTCATAGTTATCTCTATTGAGGATTGTCTACTAGGATAATATCAAACGTAGCTGAACACGTTGCTTGCTGTGCAGCCGTTACGTCGATACGGATATCAGTCTTTTCTGGGAATACAAGTGGAACTGGATACTCGGTAATAATATTCTGGCCACCGGCTGAATGGAACTGTCCTTTGATACGGAATGTACCACCGAACTCTCTTGCCATCAAGTTATACTTCATCGCTGAGTTAGTTGATGCTTTGTCTGAACCCACTTGAAGTTTTATTAGGTATGCCGTCTTACCAGCTGGAACTGTGTACACAGACATGAGAGTCTGGCCATTGTCTTCTATGATCTTCGCAACAATACTACCACCTTGGTTGATGGTCACGTCGGCGTCGTTATTGGTATCGACCATATAGGCACGGTAGATACGTGAGAAGGTCAACGATCCTGAGGAACCGATCGCAATTGTTTCGTTCTGTAGGTTATAGTCTGCGTCAAGTCCTTCAACGTAAACGTCAGCGCCTGAGTTCTGAGTAGAGGTTACTGAGATGACACCGTTCGCCGGATATGGATAAACTGCCGTACCACTGTTCCCATCCCATATAGATCCTGCAGTTACGTCACCGTCGGTCCCGCCAAACTTATTGATATGGCTATAACCGGTAACGTCACCTGCGGCAATAGGAATGTTCGATGCTGCACCAAATGAGTTAATGATATTGCCAGCTTGATCGGCCAGCATTACAACTTCATGTATATCGTTATTTCCATTTCCATAGTGTTTACTACGGCCTACGCTATACTGTGCCATTAGTTATCTACCTTTGATCCTGCGCGCCACTGATAACACGACCAATAACCTGCGGTCGTCTTATCTTTTTTCTGATCACACTTATGACGTGCTCTAAAACTTTTACGACGTTTTGGATCGTCTCTTTTAATTTCAAGATTTGGATCACCGAACCGTACAACCTTTACATTCCCGGTCTTAGGATCCTTAACATATACTTTAAACTTTTTACCGCTTTTTTCAGAAGTACGAATAGGGTCATTGAGCTTAACCTTACGTCCTTTGTAAGTAGCTTCATTAATGTATTCGGAAAACTTTTTCATGAATAGAACCTTTCAGATCTATTTATATATGTCAAGTTACCACTCAGGCTCAATCTTCATAGATTTAATAAGTTTTTCTTTTGTCATAATAAAATCACGAACAAGATCTGAACGCACAATATCTTCCCACTTAAATTCTACTTCAGCAAAGTTTGTCATTTCTTCAAGGATTTTTAAAAATGATATGATGGATTTTTTTTCTTCATGACGAAAAAAGTCTGATTGATAATAGTCACCAGCAAAAATAACTCGACAGTCTTGACCAATACGAGTCATAATAGTATTTAACTCTCGACCATTACAATTTTGCATTTCATCAACTAAAACAATTGCATTATCGATAGTTTTACCACGAAGAAATGATGTGATTTCAAATTCAACTTGACCATTTGTTTCCGCGCGCTTAAAGGCATTATGTGTTTTAAATAATTTTTCGAAAATTTGAATGTATGGAAACTTATAGACTTCAGTCTTTTCATCTTCTGAGCCAGGAAGAAATCCAATATCACGCGTAGGAACTACTGATCTAACAATAACTAGCTTTTTTATTTCGGGAAACTCGTTGGAAAGAACACATTCCATTCCAAGAGAACATCCCAAATATGTTTTACCGGTGCCGGCCGAACCATTTAAAATTAAATTATCGCCATCATCCCAATAATCAACTGCTTCATCTTGACGCCTCGATAGGGATTTTAGTTCTGTCAAATCAGTAGATTTTAATTTAGATAATTTAGCTGATGTCATATCTCTGAAACACCTGTGCTTGGAATAGTATTACGTTTGCCTGAACCCTTTTTAATTCTATTTAAGACTTGTTTCCAACCGTTATCGGATGAAGAGTACATATCTCCTGTAGCTCCATCAACTAGTCTTAAGGGAACAAAAACTCTACTATAACCTTGCTCAATCATTTCTTGTTTGAGATTGTCATAATCATCAATTTTACATTCTAAAGTAATTTGCTCTTCGGTATCGTTATGTTCAAATGTATAAAGTGCCATAAATGCCCATATCTTTATGTTATAATTATGATTTTATTTATACTAATTGGGGAGAGAACCATTCTGGAACTTTTCTTTTTGTCCAATCCATTTTAAACCGCGTGGCTTTAGTTGAATAGAACTTGCGATATGAACCAACGATGTCATTATAATTTATGCATTCAGGGTTTGAGCCCATCGCGAGAGGTTGCGGAGTCTTATGACCATGAGGAATATTCCTAGGTAGCTTACGCAACCTCTCGCGCAAACGACTATCTGTGCTGTGCGTCTTACCATAGCGGTATGTGTATTCGTCGCAGAGCGCACAAAAGTGTATATAATGCCACAGATAGTTGAGGTGTGTTTCACGTGACCATACAGTACAAGGATGATTCATATGAACTGCCTTGTACAAAAGTTGTTCGTCACCGCCTTGCATTTCCCAATACTTGACGGTGCGTTTCCCAGACTTAGAGAGCTTAGTAGTCTCTGTCCCATCAAGCATGCGATGGACGGTTGAGAGCATTTGTGCAGACTCTACGATCATCTTGACTACATGCTTGTCGCACTGCAGCTCAGCAGACTTGATGGGACACGTGTCGAGGACAAACAGATTCATGATTCACCGAAGTTGATGTCAAAGTCACAGTTGCTCCAGCGCGTATGCGCAGCATACGTTGGTTGGCTTACCACTTTTCGAATAAATCCTTGATCGACATGGCGTTGAAAGGCAAGCTCGGAGATGCGTTCGTAGCTTGAGTGCGGTATGAATACCTGCTCACCTGTTTCACCATTGATCGCAGTATGGATAATGGAGTATCTGTCGCTATCATCGTCGATCTCAGCTTCATATCTCCAACCTTTGTAATATTCTTTTGTCATCTCGTTTGAACCTCTCTTTTGATTATAGATATATCTTATCATAAAACGCCAGGAAAGTAAACCATTAAATGCAATTATTACACATTTGTAATCTTTATACCATTAACGCCAAAATAAAAAATAATATCATACAGCCAAAAAGAATAGCAAATCCAAAACTAGCAACAACACCAATGGCATCCGTTATACTACAGCCCGTAAATAGGCAAATAAGTATTATTAAAATTAAAAGCTCAATCATCTGTTTCTCATACCAATATTGACATAACAGCCAATGCCGCCACGCCACCAAATAAAACGGTCGCAGCAAACACGATGGCTACACCAAGCGCGTCACTCACACTGCAGCCAGTGAATCCACCAATAAGTAAAGTGATGAGTCCTACTATAACCAACAGCTCAATCATTGTTACTGTCCCTCACTATGATATTGCCACAGGCTAAGGGCGAACGCCACACCCGAGAGTCCAACAAATACGATCAGTAAATCCATTATAGTATCTCCATCATCAAGTAGCTGGCAGCAGCCATCAGTGTAATCGTCAGTGCAGTCATATTAGCCTCTCCAGTCTCTCATTAGAAGTCCTCCATTAGAGCAAAGTCATCATCGCCTTCGTAGAAGTCCTCTGCAGGAGTCGGATACTCGTTGCAACGTAGCATATCTTCTACATCGTCCGTGCTCATGTACTTGAGTGCAGCGATCAACATTTCTTTTGGATCGTAGCCCATTTCTTCAACAAGCTCAATTGCGAAATCTCTGTAATCTGTCATAGCGTTTGCCCTCTTTGTTAACTTACTCTGGCGACACCATGCGAGCTTGTTCTCGCTGGAAGTCAGCATAGTCCTCTGAGAGGTCCGCCAACTTAGCTTCCCACTCTTCAAATGTTTCCCACTCTACTGGGAACTCCTTGCCATACAGATC
>Ga0213866_10000287_pt1 | contig 42243 bp, 63 predicted proteins | sample PICome_11_FD_160079 | JGI IMG/M metagenome (GOLD analysis project Ga0213866, IMG submission 160079) | Coastal seawater microbial communities near Pivers Island, North Carolina, United States - PICO284 | ecosystem: Environmental > Aquatic > Marine > Coastal | place: USA: North Carolina...
GCTTCTGGTGATGTTTCTCCATAAGGATCATTGTCGTCGCCAGTTTGGTTAAATCCTGGTTCTTCAAAGAACTTTTCGACTTTACCGTTTTCTACAACCATTGCATAACGCCATGATCTATTACCAAACCCTAAATGGTCTTTACATACAAGCATACCCATTTTCTCAGTAAACTCGCCTGTACCATCAGGTATAAATTTAATTTTTTTAACTTCTTGATCAATCATCCACTTACGCATTACGAAAGTATCATTTACACTAACAACATATACATCGTCAATGCCTTGTGCTTTAATGTCTTCATATAGTTCTTCAAATCCTGGAACTTGATACGTTGAACAAGTAGGCGTAAATGCGCCTGGAAGGGAAAATACTACAATACGTCTATTATTAAAAATTTCATCTGAGCTTACAGTTTTCCACTCAAATGGATTTTCGTTACCATTAGTTTTGTCTACAAACGTAATAGGATTACCATCTGTTCGTACACGATATTTAAAATCAACACTTGGTACTAAAGTGCCTTCTTTCATACTAAACTCCTTAATAAATAATTTGTTATTTGACTAACATGTATAATTTAGCACATCACGCATAATTTGTCAACCACAAATGGCTAAATATTACTATGAACGTTGAGCCTCAGAACATACATTCCCCTAAACACCCAGACGATGATTTAAAGTGTCTGCTATGCGGAGAACTGTGTCACTGTGGTGACGTAAGTAAAACAGGGTGTGGAACTTGTACGCATCAGTTACCTGATGAGAAAGAGGATTCCGAATAGATACACTAAGGGCATTAGAGGGCAAAAATGAATTTTTTACAAATAGTTGGAGAAGTAGGGTTTCCAATAGCTGGCGCACTAGCTGCAGGGCTTTTTGTTTTTATTACACTACGATTTATACTTGAAAGTGTTACTGGGTCTGTAAAAGGACTTATGGGCATGATTGAAGCTCTTAATAATCGTGTGCAAACAATGAACAACGATCTAGTTAAAATAGATGCACTAATGAGTCACGCATTAAATGTAAAACCAAATATAGATAGACTTGCCGCTAATGAAGGCAAGGAAGATGCAAGGAGAGACTAATGCTTTGGGTAGATTATAATATAGAAAGTTTTGCTGATGGTAGTTTTACTGTTAAAGGCGAATGGCCTGGTGAATTAATGGGTAAAACTAGTGACGGCAAGTCAAAAGATCATTATTTGTACAAACCAGGTGATGTGTTTGTTGTTGACGAATACGGTATCTTAAGAAAAATAGACGAAGTTAATGCACTGTTATTAAAACACGAGACTAATAAAACAAATGGATAGTTCACTAATAGACGCAATTAACCAATATGGATTTCCTATTGTTGCGGCAATGGGATTAGGTTATTTTGTCTATTATGTCTGGAAATGGGTTACATCAGAAATTAAACCAGTATTAGGACAAGCAAGTACTACGCTTGTTGCACTGATAGATCGTATTCGCATGTTAGACAACGATATGATACGTCTTACACAAAAAATTCAAATGGTTTTAGAATTAAAAGAACAATACGAAAAAATTACTGGAAAAAGTTTAGATCTTGATGATATAGAAAAAATTACAGACTCAGACTATCAGAAACCGGTAAGGAAGAAAAGTAATGTTCAAAAGTAAATTTGATAAATGGTACGATAATCAAAACGATGCAACTAAGGTTTTTCTTGACAATCAAAGAAAAGAAGATAGTAAACTTATTATGCTCGGTTGGTGGTTAGGCGTTACGTCAGGTAGTCTTTTTACGCTTGTTATTTGCTCGATGCTATAAAGATACCATTCCAGTCTTTAGGTAAATCTTGAGTTTTTTGGAACTCGCAACGTTCTATCCACATCTTATAGTAGTCTTCCATCTTGCCATTGAAATGACGTTTTAGTCTTTCGCAAATATAAATTGCTTCATCAAACTTCTGTGAGCGATATGCATCATGCATACGCTCGTGCATTTCTTTACTTTTATATTGTGCTTTAGTTCCTTGTAAATCAAGTACAGTGTATATGCTTAGTCCTACGCTTTTACCTTTAACTTGCAAGTCATCTACCTTTAAGTAAAAGAAGTTATCTTTAGTTGCGTTGTATGTTGCTTCACCAACTAGTAGCAAACATCCATACTCCTTACACTTGCTTTCTATACGAGCCGCTGTACTTACAGCATCCCCGAGAACATCATAACTGTGTCTGGCTGTTGACCCCATTTCACCAAGATAGCCAAGACCAGTATTAATACCGGCACCCATACCAATGGGTGGTCGGCCTTCACTTGTAATTTTTTCATTAAACTTCTCCACTGATTTTAACATTTGTAATCCTGTTTCAACTGCTGTTCTAGGATGGTGCGGATCATCAATAGGAGCATTGTGTATGTGCATACTTGCGTCACCTATGTATTTGATTATCATTCCATCTGCGTCAAGTACAGGTTGTGTAATAGCATCCATATAGCCATTCATTAGTTTAGTTAGGCCTTTTACATCATCGCCAAAACTTTCGCCAAGTGGTGTAAAGCCACGCAAGTCTGAGAACAGGATACTTACTTCACGCTTCATACCTTCTTTGATTAGTGCTGGATTTTCTTGTAGCATACGCACAACAGTGGGCGATGCATATCCAGCAAACTGTTTTTTAATTTCTTGTTTCTGCAAATACTCGCTTACGAATCGATTAAAAACAGCATGTAAACTTACTAGAACAAACGCTAGTATAGGCATAGTTACATCAAGCAAGTACAAGTACTCTTGCCACGCATATAAAGCGCCGTAAGCAAGTCCTCCTGTTACTACTATTATAAGCAAACCTACAGCCCAAAAAGGCGCAAGAGCCGCAACTACTATAGCAATTACACTAACTGCCGCTGTAGTTGCAAGCTCTGCTAGATCAGCCCAAAATGGTCTTTCGATTTGGTCGCCGTCTAATAAAGTTTGTAGTGTAACAGCCGCAGGTATATAATTATATTGCGGGCCAGTTGGACTAGCAATAAGTCCGCCTAAACCTTCTGCTGTTATTCCTACGACAACAGTACGACCTTGGAATTCACTAAAGTCATCCTTGGCCGCACTTATTGTGTCAAACTTTTTATTCCAACGTAACCAAATTTGGCCATTAGGGTCAGTGTTAATAATTGGGTAACTCGGAACACGGATCTTTTCAATGCCACCTTCGTTGGCTTTGATTTGATAAGATGGTTGACCTGTGGCTAATCTAATTACCTCTACAGCGAGCGATGGATATGTATCCTCCTGGATACGCATGATCAAAGGTACACGGCGTACTACACCGTCTACTTCAGGTGCTGTGTTTATAACTCCAACACCACCGGCATTTTGACCTAGTAGAGGAATAGGACCCAGCATGCCTGGCCATTCAAACAAGAATGGTAATGGGTTTCCTATTTTGGCAACTCCGCGGGGAACGGAATTTTTGTTGACTGATGTGGTTCCCGTCTGGGCAATTACTACACCGTTGTCTGCAAGTGCATTGGCTAATGCTTCATCTCCACCTAATCTATCAGGTTCGGAAAAAAGTATAGGTATTACAATAATACCTGCACCTGCTTCTCGAAGTTTCCAGACTATATCTGCAATTACTTCGCGCTTCCAAGGCCACTGACCATACTTCTCAATGGCAGGTTCGTCAATAGCAACGATTCCTATATCTTGGGATTGCACCGGCTGATCGGTTTGTTGAAGTAAATCAAATTGCTTCAGCCTAGCAGTTTCCACTACGGTGCTATTCCCATAGTGTAACATAAAAAGTATTAGAGCTGTTATGAATGTAACAGACCAATGTGTGATATACTTCGTCATAACGTATTTATTATAGCACTAAGATGCCTATAAGAAAGCCGATGTTTAGTCCAACTGAACATATAAATGCAAAGTCCTTCCAAAAGTTATACTGTACGTATTCATGTTCTTCCATTATTTTTGCCCATCAGTTTTGCTTTTAAAAGATCTAAGTCTTTATTACTTTGCGTTTGCTTTTGATTGCTTGATTGTAAATTATTTCTTTTTGATCGTTGTGCCGTTTCCACCATGCACTCGGCTTGTGCCTGTGAATTATTATTGGATCGGTCTCGACGGCCAATGCTGCGTTCCACAGCGGCGATCCTTTTTTTAATTGAATTGATTTTTGATTGGAGATCATCTTCGAATGCCCTTTCTGATGGCTCTGATGCCATCTTCGTAGATCCACAGATTATTTTACATAACCACGCCCTCATAACGTATTTATGTTAGTTATTTCTGTTTACAATTATTGAGCAACCGTTTGCATTTGTACAATACCCGGTTATACTTACACTGTCAGCACTTGTAGTAACATTTTGAGTTAGACTGTAGTTGTATGCACCCCCAGAGTTTGTAAGATCTATTGCGGCCGTTGCACTTTGGCTGCCTCGTTGATTAACATCTACTGTATGTCCGTCACCGTCAAGAACAATGTCTGCCCACTTAACGCCGCTGTTGCCTCTTTGATATAGATCAACCTCATTATTGTCGCCTGTTATTTCAATAAAACCATCGTGTCCTGCTTTGCCCATTTGTGTATGCGTTACACCATTGTTATCGCCGTCTACTACATTTGCTATATGATGTCCTGCACCGCCACCACCTTGCCTGTTTGTGTCTGTTTGATAACTGTCTAAAACATTGTTATCGCCTGTAACAGTCCAGTATACTTCGTGATCACCTGTTTCATCTGTATCAGTTGTGCCATCATCGTGTTTGCCCTGCCAAGCATTAATAACATTGCTATTACCTGATACTACAACACGGCTAAAGTTATTGTCTGATTCTTGATAACTGTCTAAATCGTTATTGTCTCCGTCGGCTTCTGCATACGATTCGTTGTAATCGCCTTCTTGATATATTGTAATTGTATTGCCATTATGATCGTAACTGCTACCAGCTTCGGCGTGAGCATCATTATTATCACCTAGTTGTGTTACACTCATTGTGCAGTCTTCACCGTGACAGTCTATTACAGCCGCATTGTTATCTCCAGTTTGTGTTAGAGTGCTACTACTGTCTCCTATGTCAGCATTGTATATGCCAAGTGTATTGTTGTTGCCTGTTTGTGTATAAGTGAATGTAGAAGGACCAAGACTTCCAATCAGCCCTTTATTTGATAGGTTATTCAAATCACCAATCTTATTATTTTCACCATCCTGTGTAATGGTAAGATCAACATTGTCACCAATTTGGTTTATATAGATTTCATTAGCATAACAGGCTTGAGCACCAAAGTATGCAAGTATAACTACTAATCCTAAATGTGTTCCTGTAAATTTCATTGGCTCTGCCTTATATCTATAGAGTTAATACCAGCACCTAGTCTATAATCTAGTATTGCTTCTCCTTGTTGTTCTACGTTAATAATATATCCCCCTTCTTGGGATAATGTTAATTGTGTCATGTTAACAACACCTGAGTCTGTTCTTCTAAATACGTAATTAGGATCAGCCTTTTCTAATTCTATTCTTGTATCTGGATCGTAACCAAATTGTTGGTCTGCAAAAAATTGTTCGTTTTGTTTGTCTAGTTCGTTTCTAAATAATGCCGCTAATTGCATGTTAAGTTGATCTATCATATCATGTAACAATTCACCTAGGTAATAATCTGTTCCACGCATTAAGTCTGTTACCCATATATCTTTGATGCTATCTGTAAGTGCATCTGTATCAAGATCATCAAATTCTAAGTAATCAATATCTAAGAATTCAAACTGAGCTCTTTGTTTTTTAAGTATTTCTATTTCTTCTTCGTCGTAAGGACTACGCTTTCTTAATATTAAAAGCGATCCTATTTGTTTTTCATCTAAGTCTATTACCAATGGCTTTGATGGTTTTTGGTAACTACTTTTTATTTGTGTTGTTTGAAATGCTTGGTTCATAATAACGAAACCTGTGTCGCTTTCAACACTAATTTCGCCTACTACACATGTACCGTTAGTATCACAACTAGGTAGCAATGTAACCATTGTACCACCTATCTCGTCTACAAGCATTATGAAATCTGTACCACGTACACCGATTGTTGCACTTGGTGTTCTTATTTTTACGTTTTGTTGATAACGTTTTGCTATTTGTCCAGAAGCGTACCTTACTGTTCCTAATGACGCTTTTAAACTAATTGATCCTATATCGTTTGCTGGATCATATACAAACTCATCAATTAAAAGTCTGCTATGATCGGTAAGATCAACACGGGTGTCGTCCACAAAGTCAATACGCATTCTACCTTTTGCGGTAACTGCTGTATCCATACTTTGCACACCAACACCCGTGCCTCCTTCAATAACCTGACGATCCCTTTCCAATACACCGGAACCTTTTATTTCGCCAATTGCTCCTGCATCAGGACTAGCGAATGCCGGCAAACTGGAAAGGGCCACACATATTGCTATGCCCGACTTAATCAGATTGCGTAATATCAACATCTTGGTTATCACCGCTGAAAGTCGCTTCAATTATGTTATCGCCCAATCCGCTTTGGGTTATATCATAAGTGCTACCACCTCCTGTTACATCAATGTTTATCGTATGTCCGTTAACGTCTCCGTTACCGTCTATATCAATAGTGAATGTGTTACCAGTATTAGCAAGACTTGCACTATTATCACTTGTTAGTGTAAGTGCTACACTTTCGCCATCAATGTTAGATGTGACTGTGTTACCGTCACCATCAATAGTAAAGTTTGCTACTAAGTCTTGTGCATCTGCTGTTTCACCTGCATAAATTGTAAATGCGTTTGAATCACCATTTGTTGTTATATTTGCTGTTACGTTTTCACAATTGACACCTGAAGTTTGATCGCAAGTCATAGTAACACTATTACTGTCTCCGATAAAACTCCACGTACCAGTATAGGTATTCCCTTTGATAACCGCCGCTATCGTGTTAGAATCACCTTGCTGAGTAATACTAAATGTCATATCGTCGCCATCTAGTGTTACGTCAGTTTGTGATGTACCAATCACGTTATTGGAACCATCCTGCACTATGTCTAAATCTAAATTATCACCTATTTGAGCAATATAGATATCATTAGCATAAGATGGAACGGCTATTAAAAGTGATACACATATTAAAACGCTTTTTATTATTTTTTTCATATTATTTTAGCCCTCATCCGAGGCCCCATCTGCCTCAGATTTATTATTAATTGTCTCTATAGATTCAGTGGTATCTTTTTTAAAAGACCATAAACGTCTACGTTCTCCTTCGTAAATGAGTTCAATAACACCCTGTTCTACCGCCGCCCTCACAGCATAGTTTACAGGCTCATTTACAGAAAACCCAGCCTCTGTTTCTACTAATTTAGTTCCTAAATCAAAGAACTTAAAAATATCCGCTCCGGATCTATAGCTTGCGATTGTTTTTTCGGTTGCTATACTCATTAGCACTTTTCCTGTGCTAACACTTACTAGCCTCATGACTACAGTAACAGTGTCCACTCGGTACTCTGTCTGTACGCCTAAGCCTAAATACCTTGCTCCAGCACCGCCAACGGCTGTGTTGCTGTCATATCCAACAACTCCGCCTTCCAGTATCAAACCTGCAAATAGCATTGGTTTGAGAGGGGTTGGTCCTGAAGGTAATTCTTTTTCGTATACCTCTCTTGTTTGCCTTATTAATTGCCTTTCTTTAATTAAATTATCCATTCCAACACGTTCGACTACTTGAAACCATTGTCCTTGTCCAACGTCTTGTAGGGCCTTAATGACCCAAACTTCACTGCCTTGTGTTACCGCACTACTTAAACTTGCTACCATGTCCGAAGGTTTACGTTGACCAGTTTTATCATTAAAGCCATAAACGGCTATAGTAATTTTTGGTCCGTCAACTGGTGGAACATCTTCCATACGTTTCTGTATTGGACTCTCTTGTAGAGTAGGAGATGTAGCAGTATCCTCAAGTATTTGTAAACTTGGGTTCATTGCACATCCACCCAACATAGCAAGTGTTGTTAAGATTGCTAGGATTCTCAAAAGTTAAACTCCCCCAATCCTGGAATAGTAATCTCTGTAACTGATCCATCTTCTCCAATAATTGTAAGTGTAATACTTCCTGTTACTGTATCTTTGATCCAACTTATTGTGTTGCCTTCAACTTCTGCTGTGCCGGCATTTGCACAAGTGTCGCCACAATCAGCAAACATGGCATCAACCATTTGCTTACTAAGTGTTGCGTAAATTCTACTTTCTAAGTTTCTAATAAACTTATTGAGAACGCTATTTTCTAATTCACGTTCTATTCGCCTCGCCTCTGCTTCTGCTTCTTTACGAAGTTCTTGCTTGCGATTATGCTGTAACTGTTCTACACTTAAAACGTGTGTAGAGTAACCATTGCCATAATGAAATGCTGGATTTTTAAATTTCCATGTTAGTTCAGTAGCACCGACAGGTGAATAAACTAGTACTAGAGTTAGTGCTAGTATTTGAGTTAGTCTCTTCATATATATCTCCGTTACGAACGCCCTCACGCTCTGTTCATCGAATTACCACTTGTATTTAGTCATCTGCGTGACTAGAAACAATTACAATCTAATATAATTGTTACAAATGTAACAAGACGTTTGTGCGAAAATGTTATACTAGGGTGGCTTGCATACTCATGCCACGTTGTTGTCCATTTAGATACAGGGCACCGAGTTTGAATTTGTCTACAGCGTTTGATAAATCTTCAAAGTGTAGTGTGGTAATGTTATCACCACTTGCTTTCATAAGAAGCATACTTGTAAAGGCTTGCTTTGCTTTATAACTTGCAAATGCTACAGGAGCAATAGTTCTAGTTGTGTGATTTGGATATGAATTAGCAGCATCGTTTATTAAATTATCATCTGCATTAGGATATGCATACTGTAGTAAACGTTTGAATATTTGTTTTTGTTCTTCAATCATAAGTGGAGTAGGCTGTGTGCCTTCTTCAACTTTTAAGTATTGTGGATCACTTAATACATCTACAATGTTAGGTAATGTTTTTGCACTTTGACGTGTTGACTTAAACATACTTACACTCTTAGGACATTTTTTAGGATCTATTCTGCTTTGAGAACTTCTAACATAAGTGTCTAATGGATAGTCGTTCATTGCTGTCCAACGTCCGCCACCTTTGCCGCCTGCTGATGTTTTAACTTCAACAAGGTCATTGCCATATTTTAAATCATAACTTGCTTTAGGATCTGTGCCTGCTGTAACGTTTCTATGGAAACATGCAATAGCAAGTTCGCCCGGGCCTGCTTCACCTGCGTTTTTACCAATTAGTCCCGGATCATTAATCATAGCCTTAAACATTGTTCTTGCTGTTTGGCTACCTTCGAACCAAGTATCCATTGATTGCGGTGTACCTGATTTATCAAATAACTTGTCTGGTTTGATGCAATTTGTTGTAGCGAACTCTTTTAAGAATGCAACCTTATCGTTAGTAGGAATTTCTAGCTCAATAATCATTTGTGCTAGTCTGTTAACAAATTTTTCTGCGTCACTATCTGATTTAAAATACTTTGTTGAAACTCTAGTAATGCCGCCTTTACGTAGTATAGATTCTACTCTGTGTAATACACTAGTATCATCTACACGCATAACTCTGTCAGCAACCTGTTGTTGTAGGTCTTTTACTTCTTTTTCGTCATAAGTATCTGAACCAACATTGACATTGGCCATTTTCTTAGCAGGTATTTCGTCACCTGGTGCTTCAACTAATTTAAAATCTTTATAACGCATTTATTGTTATTCCCTATATAGAATATTTATCTAATTTAGGGAACAACATATCAGTACAGAACTTGTCTACATCTTCTTCTGCAAGTCCAAGTGTTTTCATTACGTTTGCTGTGTGGGGATTTTGTTGCTGGTTTTCACAATAATAGTTCTGTGCGGCTAGTGTCATATACTTGTCACCGTAGCCTTGAAACTGTGGTACTTCGTCAAACCATGCTTCTAAGTTTGCTAGTGCTAGATCAATAATTGCAACAGCCTCTTCTTCTGTACGTACATTGCCTGCGGCAATCATACTATCTGTAAAAATGTTTTGAGCCCATTCAGGAAGTGTTCTTTGTTTAGTTGGTACAAAGTCTTTTACAGCATCTCTATAACCTTCTACCATTGGATGGTCATCGCCGCCACTACTTGCACTAAAGTCATGGAAGGCCCCAGTCATTTTATTTTTACCTGCAATAACATCAAAGCCGTATATTGGAGCATCGTTGTCTAGTGTTGGGAAACAACATACATGCATCATCCATAAGCCTTTAGACTCACGTGCATCTACAACGTCTATGTGTGCTCTGCGTACATATTTGTTAGCCCATACACGATTGATCCAGCCATTGTCAGGCTGATTAAAATGCGACAGCCCTGGCTCTTCTATTTCGTCTGCATGTTTTTCAAATATTTCTAATATTTGATCCTGACACTCAATCAGTCTGTCCCATATAATGCTCAATGTCTAACTCCATTAGTTCTTTAAATAAATTTGTTGCAGAGTCAAAAACGTATTTTGCTTCTTCAGCCATATCGTCATTGATCTTTGCACGGACTTTGTCCTTGAGTACAGAAGTATCTTCATCAAACTGATACATTCTAGCCTCGCCCGGTATACGTTTTTTAATCATTTGTCCGCCGCTAAGGTCACCCATGTGTAACACATATATGTGAGCCATTATTTTTGCTGGATCAGCCATTATTGTTTTCATATGACTAATGTACTCATTTGTACTTTCAACTATCGGCGGCGGTAGTTGATTATTCCATAATTCTAAGTAATCATCATGGATTGCGTTCTTACGTCTTATTGCATATAGATCATCTAGTAAACCGTGTGTAGTTGCAACAGCTTCTAGTAAATCATATTTCTTATGTTGATTCCATAAGTATGTTGCGTAGAACTGTGGATTAATTTTTCCACTCATCAATACTTTAACAAACTCTTGTCTTTCTGCTTCTTTATGATGTTCCCATGTTAATTCTTTTAAATTTCCCATATTACTCGTTTTCTTCAACCCTTATTTGCAGGGGGAACCCCTGGTTTCTACTAAGTGTTGTTGCTTCAGCTGCTTTTACTTCTGCAATCTCATACGAGTAAACTCCTACAACACCACTTCCTTCTGTATGTATCGTCATTGTTATTTCTTCTGCTACAGCCTGGCTGTGTTTGAATACAGATATTAATAATGACACGACCCATTCCATAGGCGTTGCGGCATCATTGAGAAATACTACCTTGTATTGACTAGGTTTCTTAATCTCTTGTTTGATTTTTTCATCTAATTGTACGTCTACCGACATTTTCTTTCCTCAAAAAATGGGGGAGTAGTACACTCCCCCTAGACTAGTTACTTCTCAGCAACTTCACCATCGATTGTAAAACCATTATTGATTTTAATTTTCTTTGGTTGTAGTTCCTCAGGAACCTCACGCTTCAAATGAATGTTAAGCATACCTAGTTCAAGGCCTGCACTTTCAACATCAACGTGATCTGCAAGTGTAAACTCCCTACGGAAGTTACGTCCGCCAATACCTTTGTGTAGGTAATTGACATCCTCGTCCCCTTTAGGTGCTGTTCCTTCAATCTTTAAGATATTTTTATCTTTCTCAATTGAAAGATTGTCCATACCAAAGCCAGCAACCGCTAATGAGATCATGTACTCATCTTCGTTTATCTGTGCAATGTTATATGGGGGATACCCTTGTCCTTTAGCAGAATTTTCGAATACTCTGTCCATTTCGTCGAACATTCTATCGAATCCTACAAAGTGTCTGTGAATTGAGGGTAAGTCTAAGGTTGATATTCTTGTCATAGTTTTCTCCTTTATTAAGCAAGATTTATATTAAAGAGTCCTTTCGGCACTCTACCTAAATGTATTGGGGGAATCATTCCCCCTCTACACGTTTATTTATCATTGTAAAACCGCTACTATGTCTTTTTCGACAATAGTTGTGTATTTTACATCTGATATTTCATATGATTCGCTGACGTTTGGGTTGACTAGTATTCTAGCACCAACTTCAACTTCAGGCACGATAAAGTTACCTTTATCATCATATTTACCAGGACCAACAGCCATAACTTCAGCTTCCATAATAGTATCGATCTGAGCTTTAGCAATAAAAATACCGCCTGCTGTTTGCTCCTCTGGTTCGTCTATCTTGATAATTATCTTATCAAGAATTGGTCTTAAGTTCATAAGTTTTACCTATAAAATTATATTATATTACAATTTAAATTTAAAGTCAAGTATAAAGAATGCAATATCTTTTTCGAAACTATTGTTAAAATCAACTTCAAGATATGGTACAACAGTAAAATTATCACTTACTTTATACTCTACTCCTGTAAAGGTTTGTAGGTGACTGTAACCCTTGTCTTTAGAATTGTAATTGTAATTCCATTGTGGCTCGAACGTAATAAACGGTTTGCCGCCTAAGACAGTAAAATTGCTTGGCTTTATACCAAACTGTGGGCGATAACGAAATACGTTATCTTTACTCTCTCTTACACGATGTTCAATACGATGATTGTACCAAAACGCACCCGATCGAAAGCCTTTCATTTGCGCTCTGAACCAATGTTCTTCACGCTCTCCTTTTTGTACATTTCTGTACTCTAACCTGTAAGGTGTTCCTGTAAAGTCCTTCCTTAAGATTACATGCGAAACATCTAAGTCGATGTTTTCTCTTATGCCCAATGTGAATCCGCTATCTGAGTGTTTAACAAAGGTGTTGGTTTCAACATGGTCAAAGTCTTTTGCATATGCACTCGTTGCAAATAGTGCAACGAATCCTGCAATGATTAAATTCCTCATTTTATTAGTCTCCAATTTTATTTTTATAGTACTAGTGTTGCGCCTCCTGCGCCCACTAGCAATAGCATCCATATTCCTAAAGCGTTAGCATACTTTCTCCACGGTGTATCAAAATACATCTTACCAATCGCCATACATTTATGCATAGGTGATACTAAGTATCCTGCATAATCTAAAGCAAAGAACCATACAAAGTATTCAACTCCGTATACTAATGATAAGATTGTTGTGATAGCCGCAAATCTACTGCTTGATCCAAACGCAAAAGCGGAACCAAATGCAATAGCACTAAGGGTAATAAACCCTTGGGTAGTATTAATATCAAACGCTGAGTTTTCTAAGTATGCTTTAACAACGTCAGTGTATTCTCTTGCAAAGTTAGCCATTATAATAATAACAGCGACCCAAGCTATCAACCTAAAGTCAACATAGCTCATTAACTTTTTGTAATCCCATGTCATAGTTAAAACCATGTAATAGAATAACAAACCGCCAAACACTAACCAAGGGTCTAAGCCCGCTACTGGTTTAAGTGCTAGTGCGATAGCAAATAAGAAAGGTACTACATTTCTTAAAACGTTAGAAACTTTAAAATGAGTTTTTTGAATATTAAGTTCAATATCATCTTCTTTGACAAAGAACATTATATACGCAAATACTAATCCTAAAGATACAATTAACAGTGGCAGTAGTGAATATACTACAGCACCGTATGTAATACTAAATGCAGCCATTGGTATGAGAATTGTTTTCTCAAGTGGTGACCACACATAGTAGTGGTGTGTTGACAAGTAGTCAATGATGCCAAATTTTTCTCGTCCTTTTGTTCCTTTCGGAGGAGCGATAGTATCTAACATACCAGCTGATATTGTAACACGACCAGATACTGGGAGAATACCTGTAAACGCACTCATTAATCCAACAATCACACGTTTAGATTTAAACACTTTTTGAATGTAAGCATAAGCACCTGCAAACAAATTATGTTCTTTAATCAAACCTGCGATCATCATAATAAACGCAATAAACAGTAGGTATTCTTGCCCCTTGTACAGCAAGTTTAAATTTTCCAAGGTCATTTTTATCTCCTAATTACCTATTGTGTTAGACTCATAAACCCGATTATGAGTTTGCGTACAACGAACAAACGTTGTACATTTACTCAGATGCTTTAATTTAATAGCACCTGCGTAAGTGCAAGTCGATCTTACTCCTCCTAAAATATCTTGTAAAGTTACCCCTACAGATCCTTTATAAGGAATTAATACCGTCCTGCCTTCAGAGGATCGATAATCTTTTAATCCTCCAAAATGTTTATCATTAGCACTACGACTACTCATGCCGTAGAACTGTACGAATCTTTTTCTTTCTATACCATCTTCCCAAGTTATCGATTGAGTTTGGCCATCAAGTGTTTGTTCATTTCGAACCCATTCACCTGTTTTGTAAAATTTTTCAATTACTTCGCCGCCACCTTCATCGTGTCCGGCAAGCATACCGCCTAGCATCACAAAGTCGGCTCCGCCAGCAAATGCTTTTGCTATATCGCCGGGTGTAGAACAACCGCCATCAGCAATAATATGTCCGCCAAGACCATGAGCAGAATCAGCACACTCAATAACTGCGCTAAGTTGTGGATACCCAACTCCCGTTTGAATCCGAGTAGTGCAAACACTACCAGGTCCAATACCAACTTTAACAATATCAGCACCAGCAAGAATAAGTTCCTCCGTCATTTCTCCTGTAACTACGTTGCCTGCAATAATAACAATGTGTGGAAAGTTACGTCTAAAGCCTCGCACAAATTCTACAAAACGTTGACTATATCCATTAGCAACATCAATACAAATATACTTTAATTGATTATTTACACGTTCGTATACGTTCTTAAATTTAATATAATCATTGTCTGTAATACCAATACTCATTGCAACATAGTCTGTGCGTTCTTGTGTATCACTGCCGAAATACTCTACAAGTTCTTCTTCAGTATATGTTTTTACAAGACAAGTCATTACCTGTCCTGTTGCAAGATAATCTGCCATTTCCATTGTACCGACACCATCCATGTTACTTGCAATAATTGGAATACCACTATAATGATATTCAGCGGAATTATCTGGAAATGGTGGATTATAATTCCTATATGTAAATTTACGATCTAAGTCTACTTGTTTACGTGAGCCTAGTGTACTACGCTTAGGACGAATGAGTACATCTTTATAGTCTAGTTTCATATCTTCTTCGATACGCATTACTTTACTTCTCCATAGTTAAATGATATTGAAAGTCTGTCACGGCGTGACGTGTTGCCTTGTACTGAATGTTTAAGCCAACTAGGAAAGACATACAATGCGTTTGTCTTAGAAGCATAACTTGCTCTTGTGCTTGTAAAGTATGTGTGCTTCTCTACATCAAGAGGCATGTGATAATCTGCATTATCGCTTCTTTCAAATTGTATGTTTCCTTGAGAAGGGTCTGCTTCAATGTAATACACACCACTTAGTACACTTCCTACGTGATTGTGCAAGTCATTGTAAGCACCCGGTGGGTTAATGTTTATCCAAACATTATAAAGTTCTAAAGGTTTAAGGCCAACTTGGTTAGCACAAAAGTTTACTTCTTCTGTGATAGTATCCATAAGTCTATCAAGTGCTTTAGACTCGCCTGCTTTTAGATTGGGACTTTGGTATCCACCGTAGTTGCTTAGAACTTGTGTTGGTACATTTTTCTTTAACTGGTAAGCATATTCTTTTAAATCAGCGTTCTTACCAACATGTATCATAGAGCTCCAGACTACGCTAGGAAACCACAACTCTGTGTGCATGGCCATTTTTTAGAAACCTAGTTCGTTTTGTCTTTTGGCTAAGGCCTTCTTATGTCTATTGATTGCGGCTTTCTTTTTACGGTTACGTTTTTCACATGGTTTCTCGTAAAACTGCCTTTCACGTACTTCTTGAATAATGCCTGCCTCTTGTACTTTCTTTTTAAAAATACGCAATGCTTTGGTTACATCATTGTTTCGAACTTCTACAGCAAGGCCTTTGGGTTGTTCTTTATTTTTATTGTTGTCCCAACGCTTGCCACCAAAATTCTTAAATTTGTTATTTTGTCGCACTAATTAGCTCTCCTTCTTTTAGTTGTTGTAAGTCGTATATTCGATTCAAACTTAACTTATTATACACTGTTTCTACCGCGTTTGTCAACCAATAAGTTTTGTTTTGAGATATGATATACGATGCAAGATCTCTTACTTGAGCATCGCATTGATCGAGGTCCATAATAGTCTTGTCGCACATTTTAACTAAAGTAAGAAGCCAATCTAAATCATGGTCATGTGCAGGCTGTGAGTAGATATACAAGTTAAAACTTATATCCCAATCTTGTATTATTGTTTGAAATTCTTCTTTTAAGTCTGCACTTGGATATATCAATAATATGCTAGGATCGCTATTGTGCAATATATCCGGTGGAGTAATTACTTTGATTTGAGGCATGTATTATTTTTTCAACCGTTTCCAAATAGTATCGTTTGATTGTTCGCCGTTCTGCACGTACCCATCTTCGTCTGGTACCCACGGTAACTTGTCAATCCTACCTTGTATATATAAAGTTTTCCAACTCTTAAGGTTCTCGTTTGGATTGTTAAGTTTCCATTGACGTTTGCGTTCGGCTATAGATGCATCTGCCTCAAGTGCATCTATGTGTTCACGTCTTTGTTGTTCTGCTTGTGATTGCTGAGCTCTAAGTCTCAGATCTTTTTTTTTAGATTCTTCTATTTCGTTTCCGTAGAAGAATGCATTTTTTGTGTCTGGGTAGTTTGGACCTTCATCAGGCTGTACTTCGTCTTGTTCCACTTGTACATCTGTTCCATCTGCATCGGTAGTATCATCTTCTGGTACCACGTCTCCCACAGACTCATCTGTATCAACAGGATCTGGTTCAACATCCTCTGGTTCCTCCGGCTTGGCAGGTTCTACTTCGAAGCCGGGATTGGCCGCAATTATTTCTGCTCTCATTCTTTCGTAATCTTTCCACTCGTCATTATTGAGCCCAGGCTTACGTTTTCTATTCCATTCGAATGTGTATTGACTTGCAATTAATAGTAGAACAGCCAGCGGATCAAATACAAATATAATTGTAATTATAACCCAACGTACTGCTTCTTCTAACATGTTACGGTCTGCATTTTCACCATAAACAAATTCAGCAATGTATTTTATAGGTCCTACTTCTGCTTCAAGTTTTCTATACTCAGATTCAAGACTAAACTTTTGATCAGTAAGTACTTCTATTTCTGCATTTGCTGTACGGACTCTTTCGAACTGTTCGTCTAGCAATTCATCAAGGTTAACATCATCTGTGCCTAACTTACTTCTTAGTCTATTAATAAGTTCATTAGACTGTGAAATATTTTCTTCTGCTACAGTTCTTAATCTTTTAATTTCCTCACGTGCCGCTACTACTGTTGGTGAGTTAGCAGACTCTTGTATCTTTGTTACCCACTCTGCACGTTCTTGTTTCTTTGCGTCTTTCCAATCGCCGATCTTTTCTGCTGTCTTTTTACCAAAGATGCCATCAGCACTAGCACCAATCATTTGTTGTGCTTTTTTAACTTCGCCATTGTCTACATAACCTTGTAGTGTTTCTAGGTCTGCATCAATTTTATCTAATTCGTTTTGGAACAGTTGTGTTACATTTGCAATAATTGCATTCTGTTCGTCAATAGCAGGTTGTATACGATCGTATGCTGTGTCAATACGAACTTGTTCTTTATCAATTTGTTCTTGTATTTGTGTGTCGTTATTAAATGTACTAGATTCTAATTCTCTAATCTTATTTTCAGCACGACCAATTTGACCAATGTATCTTGTAATTTCATCTTCAATACGTTCTATCTGTGCAACGCTTTCTTCACCTGCACTAGTTTGTTCGATGTGTGCTTTAGATAGGAAACCAAAAATACCCATACTTGTTATAAGCATGAGAACAAAAACTGCAGAGGCAAGATAAGTTCTTAACCACCAAGCGGCCTTACTCCAATGTTTGTGTAACCAAACAGCGGTCACTAGTTTACCAACCTCTAGCACACCACCCATGATCATAATTGGGATAGCGGCGGCTGCAAATATAGCAACCAGTCCTGCTACAGAATAGTAAATTGCCACAGCCGATATTGCAAGGGCCGTGATTAGTGTTAGTATGCCCAATAACATTGTATTTCCCTCTATGTATTTATCGTTATTTTTGGACAAAATGCCACCTTGCATCGTCAAGATGCTTTTTACATACAGTTTCTTCAAAGTGTCGTGAACGACCTTTTACAGTTACTTGACTGTAGATTATTCTACAAAAGCCTCTACCTTGAGGATATCCATGCACAGCCTTAACATGGCCCATTGCATCACGTTCGTACCAACTAATAACCTTGCCGTAGTCGCTGTCTAACGCTGTATAAAAGGCGGCTGTTTGTTTTTGCTTCTGTTGCTTGTCTAGTCCGTACTTACTTGTAATATACAAGCCGTTTACAATATTAACCATAACGCTTGCGCCACTGGTTGGACTTTTAACAGCAGGAACTTCTACAGCTCTAGTCTGATAAGGCGTAGTTGTTGAACACGCCCCTAGGCTAATTATTAGTGCCGTTAATATTAATGATTTCAGTGCTACCGTCAAGTTTTTCACAATACACTCCTCTAGTAGGAATTATCTTCCCGTTTCTAAATTCATTATACCAAAACTCTTTACAACCTGTATCAATACCTGCTCGTTGTATTGCTACTTGTTGTCCAGGCCTATCAGTACACTCAAGAACAGTATTACTATTCACTGTATCTTTGTTACTCATAGATATGGTCTCTTCAGTGTAACAGTAAGGAGCGGAGTAATGATGTTGTGTGCTACTACACGCTCCTACAATTAGAACACTAGTTAGCAGAAGCGATAGCCGTATCATTCTTTGCCTCCTGGATCAAACGATCAAAAGTTTCAAGTGGCATTTTAATTCTTACATATGTATGAATGTTGCCAGTTGAAGCAAGTTGGTAGGACTTCTTCTTAACTTCAAGATGTTCTCTAATGACAGTGTCTTTGACTGTATGTTCTACATAAGTCCTAGTTGTTCTATTGTTGCCTTTGATATCTACAACAGTAGAACTATTCACTGTGCCATTAATACGTTCTGCATAACCTTTTACAGCGAACGCATAAGCCTGTGCTTCACTTGCTTGTTCGTACATGCTTTCGCCCATACCGCAAGCATACGCATAGTCAGTTTTCCAAAACAAGAATCCTTCCGAGCCAATTTGCTCACAGTCTTCGTACCACTTAGGGTTTGCTTTAGTTTCTCTAACATCAATAGTCGTCATCGAACTACATGCTCCAAGTGTTAAAATAACGCCTGCGATTGTAGCCGCTTTAAACATATTCTTCATTTTAGCCTCCATTTAGCCTATTCATTAAGTTTATAGTATAAGTTCAAGTTAAAAGAATGTCAACCACTTTTATGGCCAACGGTAAAAAATGTGTTGTCCGATACGTCCTACTATATCTAGAGTAGGTGCCCACTTAGGAGAAACATAGGTTGCATGATAGTGTGTTGAACCTTCAGTGATGCCTCTATATTTGCCTTCGTACACAAGTCGATATGCTATTTCTTGTGATTGCATCCAGCTATCTAAGTTGTGTGTTGCATCACTACGACCATCACACCACCAACTGAACTGACATTTATTTCTAATAGGAATAAATTTTCTTTGGTCGTCTGGCAAATCAGGAAACTGTTTTGTTTTCCAGCTTTCTTTATAATGACCGTCTTTAACTACTTCACAGATAGTGTTAGGGTATCTATCATCACGTACTCTATTTAAGACTACATCAGCAACAGCATATTGTCCTGCAATATGATCTGCCCGTGCTTCGTGATAGATATTCATTGCCAAACAATAAAGTTCTGGCGATTGTTCTTCTGCAAAAAGTTCTCCTTCAATTGGGTCTTGGAAAGTTGAACTTGCGGCATTTGCGGCAAAAAGAGCCGCAGAACAAAAAACTAAAAATTGAATTATCTTTTTCATAATTACCTCCGCATCTTTGCTATTTCTTCTGCCTGTTTAGTGCCTTTCATAACAGGTACAGCATTACTTTTGTGCATAGTTGCAATGCCTACAATCAAATCACCGGTATACTTGGGTGATTCTTTCTTTGTACCAATGCCTGCACCATGTTTGTGGAAAGTACCATTTTTGATTGCTTCTTCCATAGCAGAAGGAATCTTAGGTTGCTCTCTACGATATGATGTGTCTGGTGTGTATGTGCCACGACTACGTTCAGATGGTTTATATTCACCTCTTACATACGCAATGTAAGATTCTAATGTGTCGTATTGTAAACTGTGATTGTGTGTACGGCGCATTGCTTTGTTATGCTTACGCCATTCGATAGTATACCTTTCGATATCTTTTTGTGTTAGAGGCTTTTTCTTACGCTTCTTAGTATTGATCATACTAAGGCCTCTTGCTAAATGCATTGTCATTGCCTACTCCGTGCCTATATTATTGTTATACTATAGCACAGAGTAAGACCTATGTCAACCTATTTCTTTTTCTTTACCTCTGGTAAAACAACTTTACCTTCTCTTAGAAGTTTTTCTCTATTTGCCATATGCTTCATTTCAACTTCTTCTTTTGATCCGCCAAAATATGCTACAGCATATCCCTCTTCAACAAGTATTTCAGTGACTCTTCTGTCGTCAATAAGGAAGTCTCCAAGGATTCTTCCGAACTTGCCTTTTTTGTCTTCTCCGCTTTTATCAATTTCTGTTTTAAGGATCTGGATTGATCCGATTGGTAAAATTTCTTTGAGTCTTGCTTTTGATGCCAGTCCAAATGCTTTCTCTACTTTATCTCTTGTTCTTGATTCAGGAGTATCAATGCCCATTATACGAACACGTTCTCTGTGCATCCATATACCAAAGCCTAAATCAATGTCTATATCAACTGTGTCTCCGTCTACTATACGTAACACCTTACATTTATATTCGTACATATTGCCCTCTCTTATAATTATATGCTCGTATTATTTAGTCATAAAAAAAGGTGCATTAAGCACCTTTCCTTATCAAATAGATATTTGTACTGAGTTACAACTTAATGTTAAAGCCCACTACAAACTCTCTATCTGTGCTATCAAAATCGTCATCCATTTTAGTTAGGATCTGAGCATTAAGCTCGACTCTTTCATTAATAGCCATTCTAGCACCAACAGCTGCATAACTGTCTTGTGCGTCAAAGTCTAAGAAGTCGCCTTCTAATGAGCTAACATCGTAGCCTACTTCGACATATGGTGTTACACCTAACACAGGTGCTTCGATACCTACATATGGACTTAATACTAATCTGTCATTGGTAAATGAATCACCAAAGTCATAGTGTGCTTCTGCAACACCATAAAAATTTAAATTAAGTAAATTAAGGTCAGCTCTTTTAGATAGATTCAATCTGTAATCATCTGTAGAGCCGTTGCTAATAACTTGTAAGCCAAGATTAGCTATTGAGCCATTAACGCCCAATGAGAACACATCTGCTCCGTCTGCGAAGTCAGCGTGAGTTCCTGTTGCGTAGCCGAAAGATAAATCTCCCTGTACAGCCGTTACGCTTACGCCAGTTTTGTCGAAGTTATCGGCAAATGCTGGTGCAGCCATAAAGGTTGCTGCTACTATTGATAGTAATAGTTTTTTCATAAAACATCCTTTTTTTTATATTTTGCGTTTAGGTCATACCACACGCAAAGATTATTTAGTAAATTTATCAAAATCAGTTTCCTGTTTTTGGTTAACTAAAAAATAATACTTTAGCGTTTCCTGCTATGATCATAAAACACGTTAAAATGTGTAGTGCAATCCAAAAAGTACGGAATGCTAATGCTCTCCGTACTTCTTGTTGGGTGATGGGTAAGAACTCTGGTTTGTCGTCGTCAGTTACACCTATTGGCATACCAACAGTTCTGGCCCAAAATTTAAGCCATCGCCGCTGACCACTCATTACATTGAGTTCTTCTTTTCAATGATTTCTTTTCTACGATCTTTGGTTAGTTTACCCAAGTCGCCAAGTGCCTTTCTAGCTCTTGTTGCAGCCGCCTTTACACCTTTCTCTTCAAAAGTTGCATGCTCTGCCAAGTAGTTATTGTACGCTTGTACAATTTCTTCATGTGTTGCCATAATGCTCTCCTGTATTATAGTTACAAATTTATTTAATGAATCTGCGTTTAAGGGGGTTTAAAAGTGGTTTTAGTCGCCGACGTTTACGTTAGCACTTCCTGTGGCTGCTTCTCCACAGACATCAGCTGTATCGCCAGCGTTAACAACAGCAATTCCGCCAACAAAAACGTTGTTAGAACCTGCTGTAATAGTTTGAGGAATATGTGGTGCAGGTCCGTGTCCTGCAACACCGTCTCCGCTAACGATAACAAGCTCACCGTTTGCAAAAACAGTTGTTTGGCTAGGAATTAAATCTCCGCCTGCTGTATCGTTATCACGACTAATTCCTGGCATTAGGTTACAATACCTGTAGTTTGTTCAACATATTGTTTTGAAATTTCTTCAAGAGTTGCACCAGTTGTCATTACGTTTGATTGTTTGAACGTCATAACTTGGTCATTTGGTGTGCTGAACATAAAAGGTGCTAGAGCAAGTCCTTGCTGACCCATAACAATAGCCATTGGCTTTTTGATGTCATATCCAGCGTCAGTTTCTGCTTCTAGTCTTCCAATTATTTCTTCGCCTGTTGAGAGTTTTAATGAAATAACATCTCCAACAGCGACTGGTTTTTTAATTAACATTATAATGTGTGTCCTGTACCATTGAAGCCGGTGTCTTCAATATATTTTAATAAATCTGTGTAACCACCAATGTTCTCACCGTTGATTTGTATTTGTGGTACACTCCTTGCACCTGGTACAGCCTCTAGTAAATCTTCTAACTGTACATCAGTACCGATCATTTTAACTTCGTAGTTAATATGCATTGCATCTAATTTTGCTTTAGCTTTGTCACAAAACGAACATTGCGGTTTGCTCCATACTATTACATTTGTCATAAACTAAATCCTTTAAGCGACTCTTCACTTACGTCTTGTTTAATACCACCAATAACATAAGACTCTACTTCAGTCTCTTGTGGGGCTACCTGCAAGCCTGAACTACTCAACCAATGTGTAGTCCACGGTAATGGGTTAGTGTTTACAGGTTGGTCAAAGATTGCATCTAATCCTAATGCTTTTAATCGTCTGTTAGCAATATACTCTACATACTGATTAAGTAGTGTTGCATTAAGTCCAATCATTGAACCATCTTTAAATAAGTACTCCGCCCATGCCTTTTCTTCTTCTACACAAGTACGCCACATTTCGTACACTTCTTCTTTGCACTCTTTAGCAATCTTAACCATTTGTGGATCGTCTTTGCCATTAGCCCAATTTTTAAGAACATGTGTACTTAGTGCCAAATGCTGTGCTTCATCTCTTGCAATAAGAGAAATAATTTTAGCACTGCCTTCCATTAGTTTTAATTCTCCAAAACCAAATGTACATGCAAATGATACATAGAAGCGAAGTCCTTCTAAGATATTTACATTCATCATAGCCAAGTAGAGCTTCTTTTTGACATCTAGCATATTACCTTCACCGCGATGATTGTAGGCGTCTGCCGCTTCTGTAAATGCATCGTAGTTCTTAGTAACAGCCTCTGCACGTTTAAGAATCTCTTTGTCGTCTAAGATAGTATCAAATACTTCTGCAGGATCAGCATACACATTTTTCATAATATGTGTATACGAACGTGAGTGAATAGTTTCAAAGAAGTCCCAAGTAACAATACAACCTTCTAGCTCAGGTATCGATACATGCGGCAAAAATGCTAGGCATGGACCACGTCCTTGTACACTGTCAAGTAATGTTTGATACTTTAAGTTTGCTGTAAAGATATGCTTCTGCTCAGGGCGGAAGTTAACATAGTCTGCTCTATCCTTTTGCAATGAAACTTCTTCTGGTCTCCAGAAGTATCCAAGCATAGTTTGATTTAATTTATCAAACACAGGAAATTTGAATGTATCATATCTCTGTGTGTTCATGTCTGCTCCGAAGAACATATTTTGTTTGGTAAAGTCAACTTTGTCAGTGTTGAATATTGTTTTCGCCATTTTAAAAATTCCTTATCCTATGTAGCCATGCTACTATCTTTTATTCTGTTTGTCAAGAACTAAATTGCACATGCTTCGCAGGCTTCTTCATCCTCTTCGGCGCCCATGGGTAATTCTACTTGTGTTTCTTCTTCTTCCAATTCACTTGGATCAGTTTTATAATCATAAGTGTTCTGATAGTAACTAGTTTTCCAACCTAACTTGTAGGTGTTTAGTAAGTCACCGATCATAACACTCATTGGTACTTCGTTATTTTCGAAGTGTGTTGGGTTATAACTCCAGTTGCCGCTTATAGCTTGGTCAAAGAACTTCTGCATCACAGCAACAATATTTATATATCCTGTGTTGTTAGGCATATCCCATAACAAACTGTAGTGGTTCTTTAGAGTTTGATATTGGGGAACAATCTGTTTAAGAGGCCCTTTCTTTGATTTTTTAGTGGACAAGTAGCCTCTAGGTGGTTCGATGCCGTTTGTGGCATTTGACACAACGCTGCTACTCTCCGATGGCATCTGTGCGGACAATGTCGAGTGTCTAAGTCCGTGCTCCTGTATGCTAGAGCGTAGGCTATTCCAATCATATTTTAACTTTCCTTTTGCTACTTCGTCGACATCTTTCTTGTAAGTATCAATAGGAAGAATGCCGTCGGAGTATTTAGTACGGTTGAAGTATTCACACGCTCCTCGTTCCTGCGCTAAAGTGTTGCTGGCTTTGAGCAAGTAGTACTGGAATGCTTCTGTAAGATTGTGTACAAGTTGCCATGCTTTAGGATCTTCATACTTGACATGCTGACGAGCTAGATAGTGTGCTAAACCAATGTAACCAATACCTAGTGAACGTCTTGCTTTTGTACTAATTTCAGCTGCTTTGATTGGATACTTTTGATAATCAATAATTTCTTCTAATGCACGAACAGCAAGATCACATAGTTCTTCTAAGTCATCTAGTGATCTTAGTGTACCTACATTAATAGCACTTAGAATACACAATGCAATTTCACCTTCTGGATCATCAATATGATTCAACGGCTTGGTAGGCAATGTAATCTCTTGACATAAATTGCTCATGTAAACTGTGTCTTTAAATGAACTGTGTGTGTTAGCATGGTCTACATTCATAATATAGATACGGCCTGTTTCAGCACGTTCTTTTACCAATGCACTAAACAAGTCCATTGCTTTAATTGTTTTCTTTTTGATACTAGTCTTACGCTCGTATGATTCGTATAGTTCTTTAAATACATCTGGATCGCCAAAGTATGCTTCGTACAAACCTGGTACATCATGTGGCGAGAAAACAGTTATATCGCCGCCGGATAACAACCTTTCATACATAGTTTTGTTTAACTGAATGCTGTAGTCTAGTTTACGTACACGATTGTCTTCTGTACCTTTATTGTTTTTTAGTACAAGAATGTCTTCAATCTCTTGATGCCAAAACGGGAAATGTGTAGTAGCACTGCCACCACGTACCCCATTTTGTGTACAACATCTTACTGTTGATTCAAACTTTTTGAGGAAAGGTATGATACCAGTGTGCGCCACTTCGCCACCACGTATCTTACTGTTGACGCCGCGAATTCTACCAGCATTAATACCAATGCCAGCACGTTGAGCAGTATAACGACCGATAGCCATATCAGAAGCAAAAATGCTATCCAAAGTATCGTCGCTGTCCACCAGTACACACGAAGCAAACTGTTTGACGGGCGTTCTAACACCTGCCATAACGGGCGTTGGGATATTGATTTTAAAAAGTGAGGTCGCATCGTAGTATCTCCTTACGTAGTGCATACGTGTTTCTTGCGGATATCTTGCAAACAATGTTGCTGCAATCATCATGTACATAAACTGAGGAGTTTCAAATATTTGTCCTGATGATCTATCCTGACAAAGATACTTATCAACTACTTGACGCAAGCCTGCGTATGTAAAGTTCTCGTCACGCTTGTGTTTAATATAAGAATCAAGAGCTTCAATTTCTTCTGCTGTGTAAAGATCTAAAATTTCATTGTCATATACGCCACGTTCAATGTTTAGTTTAATAATATCATTAAGTGTACAATGGCTGTACTGTCCAAATACATCCTTGTTTACACCATAACTTAGAAGTCTTGCCGCGGCATATTGATAGTTAGGATTATCTAAACTAATTAAATCATTAGCACTTCTTACTAAGATCTCTTGAATCTCTGCGGTACTCATACCATCGTAAAATTGTAAGTTTGCATTCATTTCTATTTGACTACTACTTACACCAGCCAACCCTTCACAAGCAAATTCTACTACCTTGTGTATTTTATCAATGTTAATGTGTTCTTTTTTGCCGGATCGCTTTATGATTTGAATCCCGTTGGACATGTTGTTCTCCTCTTTCATTTCATTCTTAAGTTTTATATTTATTGCAACCCAGACATGTGATATACACGTTGCGAAATTATTGTTTCTGGAAGATCAGACTTGGCAATATGAGTGTCTGGATCATAGCCAATTATCCTATCTTCGATTAGCAGTAGATAGTAAGTTTCACTGTTTTCTCTATCTGTACAGATATGTATCTCTGCAGGAGACCGTTTAAAGCGATCTGTTAACTGTAGTGAATAACACATTCCTAATACAGTACAGAAGGAACAGTATTGATTCTCAGAAATTAGTTCCCAAGGTTGAGGCCACACTTTTTGATCCCAAGGGTCAGTATGAATACTAACTTGGGGCACACTTTGATACGTGTCAATCGTGTACTGTAGGGGATCAGGATGTACTTCTAGCTCTTGTCTAAAATCATGCCAATCTTGGAGTCTAACTGAATATTGCTCACCAAACATTAAACTTAACTTCGTGTACGTATTTTAAAAGTTAAATTTCCTGAGTCTAATTGGTTTGTATATTTCACCTGAGCACTCCATGCAGATTCTAACTGGTTTAATGTTGCACTAAATTCTAGGCTTTGGCCTAAACTATCTAGTCCGCTAATATCATAATCATCCATAACGCTTACGCTATTGTTCTCTCTATTTACTAGTACAGTTAAAGTACCTGATCTAGAAAACACAATGCCTAGCCTGTCAGTTTTATACCAGTAGTCAATATCAAATGACTTACTTGTATCAGCGGGCAACCTAAACAAGAGTTGAGGTGTACCTATTTGGCTTAGTTCAACTTGCTCAGTATATTCGTGTTCATAGAACGCGGGTCCTTCAACTTCGGGTATATATGGCTTGTTAACTATATACGCCTGATTAATACTAAGATTATACGTTCTATCGAACTCATTGTCAACTGAAATGTTGCCTGATTCGCCAAATTTTATTATACTGTGAGCAACAGTTGATTCACTACCGCCATTGTTGCCTACACTAGGACCAAATCTATTATTGATGCTAGAGTTTCGTGTGCCGTTTGCAATATGTATTGCTTGTTGCTCAACGTTTTCAAAATAACATTCTCTAATGTTATTGTCGGTAGCGTTTGATTGACCAATAGTAGGTGTTGCACCTATCTCAATGGCCTTTGTAATGCCATAGAACTTACATGAGTCTATCTCATTACGTGAAATATTATGATTACTTACTATTGCTTTACCAATGTTAACAAACTCGCAGTCAACAAATCTATTAAACTCTGATCTTACAGCATCACTTTTGCTTCTAATTACTATAGCAGGATTAGTTGTAGATGCTGTTAGTTTGTTTGCTTGAAATTGTATGTTAACGAAACGACTGTCACGGCAACTATTAAGTTGCAACAGTGTACCATCGTTGCTTTCTGTTTGTAGTGTACAGTCTCTAAATTCAATATACCTTGAACTGTTTGCATAAGTTGTTGTTGGGTCATCGTAGACCACAGCGGTATTAACAACACCTTCATATGTTGAGTCACTTGCGATTGTTTTAAACATTGTAAAATCGCCTGTCTTAATAAAGATAGTTTTATCTTTACCTGCACCAGCAATAGTTGCAAAAGGAGGAATATTAATTGTAGAACTTATTCTATAAATTCCTGGTTCTACATGTAGTATTACTCTGCTTTGTGGATTGTTTCTTGTTGTAGGCTTTAGATAAAGTTCGTACAGTGCCTTTTGAAGTGCTACAGTAACATCTGATCCATCACCTGGACAACCAAATGAACGTACACTTACTATGTCATCTAGTCTTGCATTAAGAGTACGCTCAACAGCAATACCTTCGCCAGTATCAATAGAGCCTTTCTTATATGCATAGGTGCCGACAAGTTCAAATATGTCATCATGTTCTGTTAGTATCTTTGAATTACCAACAGCAGGAGCGCCTTCTGCTACAGAACCGTTACCAATGTAAAGTTCTTGTTCGTCGACAGCCCAGCCAAATTCGCCACCAGCAAGTTGTGGGATTCCTGATCCTTGATTTGCTTGTCCTCTACGGACTTGAATACGACTGATTTGTACTACGGCCACTACGTTCTCCTAAGTTTTCTTTTACAATGTATTTATGCTTGTTTCTCATAATACATTTCACAACGCTTCCACCACTCTTGAGCCCAATCGTCAAACTCATCTGGCCATATATCAAATTGTTGATATTCTAAGTCACGTGAACACATAAACACATGTCCTTCACGTATGTTTGTGCCGTGTACTTCGTTGTGTGCTAAGGCGTATGCTGTTAACTGTAGATAGTAATCATACACCCACTCAGGTTTTTTAGGTTTGTTTGTTTGTTTGAAATCCATTATGCATGGCTGTCCTTTGTATTGTCCTACAAGGTCAGTTGTACCTGCATAGATACCAGGTACGTATAAAGGAACTTCAGATCCCCATATCTCATCTACATCGCCCATTGCTTTGTCACGTATTACACTTGCCATTGCATGAGCTTTTTGTGCATAAGGATTACCACCGCAAGTAGGCCATTCGCCAAACTCTATATAATCTTCTAGATATTTGTGCATACGTGTACCCACGCCTGCCGCTTCGGTTACAATCTCTTGTGCTTTTGCTTCACCAACCCGTTTGCGCCAAGCAATTAAGTGTGTTTTGTCTTTTGTTGCATCTAAGATAGTTGTTACACTTGCTACTGGTACACCGCCGGGTGCGGCATACTTACGTTTGCCGTCGACTTCAACTCGCTTGAGTTTTTCGTATTTGTATTTTTCGATGATTAGTGACATTAATAGGTTCCTTTAGAGTATTGTACTACAATAACTATGGAATGTCAACCTATAAGTCGCTTAGATCAGTTGCTCTTTTTGCCATGTCGCCTACTGTGTCAGTAGAGCTTGGTTCAGTGCTACCCAGTTGATCCATTGAGCTATCATTAATAGTTACCCCATTTGGGTCGAACTTAACTAGCTTCTGGAGTTGTGGATTAGAATCGTATGTTTCTTTGAATGTGTTGTAATCAAACTGAGGAACGCCTGCTTTTTTCATATAGCCGTTGAGTTTATCCCAACTAACAGTTGTTCCAGGTTTAATTGTTTTGATAATTTGTACTAAGGTACCAGATTCGTCTAATGCTTCAGCTATTTGAGCTTTTTTTTTGAACGCTCTACACTTTCACGCTTTTCACGACCAGCTTCTTCTTCTCCGCCTGCCGCAGCATCGTCTGCACCAAAGTCATCGCCCATGTCCATGTCCATGTCGTCTGCTGGTGCTTCCGCATCCATATCGTCTGTTGGTTCCATGTCACCCATGTCACCCATTTCGTCGCCCATAGGTTCTTCAGCGCCGCCTTCACCTGTTAGTTGTCCAACACCGTTTGTTAGTGCAACACGAGTAGTTTCCATTACTTCGTACATTTGCTCTAGTGCAGGCTTAACAGTGTTTACAAATGACTCGCTTTGCTCACTACCCATTTCGTCACGGATAGCATCTGCTAGTTCAAGCATTGATTCTGTTTGCATTTCTGCTGTGTCTTCCATCCAACCTGTTACACGGTCTACCATGTCTTTGGCTGCCATTACTAATTCTGCTTTATCTTCTTCGCCTTCAGTAATAGTTGCTTCAAGTACAGGCTCTTCAATATCACCTCTTTCAGAAATTTCAGCGTTAAGAACATCTAGGAAAAGTTTTGATTTTTGATACGCTTGTGTTTGAGTTGAATTGAAACTTTCTTTTGTTTCTACTTGGCTTAGTTGTGTTCTAAGTTTGTTCTGAGCATCTTGTAATTGCCCGAGTGTAAATTCTTCTAAATTTAGACGTTGGCCAAACTTCTTAGCAAGACTTTCATTTAAAGCCTTTGCTGTAATTGGTTTTGAAATTTCTCTTATATTCATTGTTCAACTTTCCTATGTGTTGTTCTTTGTATATTTATTTATCTCTTAATACAATATAATGTCGTCCAGTTTAGACTTTATGTCCCTTGCTATACTATAACTTATATCAAATCTAGTTGATAAAACATCATATTTGATATCATCTTTTGTAACTTTCATGTTGTGATTATAAAAAACACAATCTTGGTAGTGTTTGCTTAGTGTATCATCTAATTTATTTACTGTAGCACACAAACGATCTATGTTTTCTTCTTCACCTGCATCAGCATTTACTTTTGCATATGCTATAGCACTAGTCTTTGCAAAGAACTTACCTACTTGGGTGTTCTCTTTGCTGTCATAAACTAGCCACGCACGAGCACGTTTGCTATATCTTACAATGTAATTCTTGATACGTATACTATTACCACTCACTACAGGAAGTGGGTAATCATGTATTTTGCTGTTGATTAAACTTTCAAGTCTACTAGCTAGTTCCGAAGTCATTTTGCACCACCATTACAATATTGTCTTTCAGTATTTTACTTACTAAACTTTTTCTTATCAAGTTCTCAATTATGACTTGTTCTCTAGGAGAAAAGCCTTGTAAAGGTTGCACAGGATTTACTTTTTTTAATACCTCTGCTTCCTCGTTTGAAAGAGCTATACTAAAGCTCTTAATTAACTCGTTTAATTTCATTGTCCTGGTGTTGCGAAAACCTTGTCGCCCTTTTTGATTTGTGTTGCTGGATTGGCTTTCGCGCCCGGTTGGGGCTTTTTGTTTATTGTGACTTTTTTAGTCTTAGGGTCTTTTTGTAAGGCTGTAGGATTCTTTTTAAGATCAATAATGGTTTTAGTGCCATCCATATTGTCTACTTCTGCACTTTGTCCTGGCTTGAGGTTTTTAATAATTGCAGGTTTGCCGCCTTGCATTTCTGTAATTTCATTAATTTTCATTTTATATCCTCTTGGCCTTAGACTGTTTACGTCTAGTCCTTATACCTTTGTTTATTCTAGGCAATCTAGCTGATGCTGGATTTGCCCTTTTAGTTCTTGCTATCTTAACTGCTTGACGCTTTGCGCCTGCTCGTTTTGTTTTCTTAAGAGTAGTTGCTTTTTTAATACTCTTTGGTGCTGTACATGTTGACATCTTTGCAACAATACGACCTTTGCGTGGACCACTGTTACATCTGTACCTGCGAACATTTTTGCCACCTTTGCGGCCATAAATGCTAGTTGCACCTTCGTCTATAGTTGTAGTTATCAACTCACTCAAGTACATTACAGTCTCTTTGGTCTACTTGCTCTATTAAGAGTTGCTACCCTGCGACTTGCTGAATTTGTTCTTTTAGTCTTACGTGCCTTACGTGCCATCTTAGCACCAAGTCTTGCTTTAGTAACTTTAAGTTTCAAACGTTTCTTCATGTCGGGTTTAGCAAAACACTGAGCGATGTTGGAAACAATACGTCCATGACGCCTTCCGCCCGCACATCTGAACTTACGCACAACCTTGTTGCCGCGTTTAGCCCAAGCCATTTTGGCCTCGGACAGATCATCAAGTGGTAAGGTAATTTCTCTTAATAACATATAGTTATTTAGTTGATTATTAAACGTTTAGTAGTATTACGACTATGGTGGAAAGTAACCCAGCTACGATTGTGCCGGCGGTGCCAATTAGCACTTTGGTCATTGATTTCTGACCATCGGTGATATCTTTATGAATGTGTTCTACTTTGTCTTCTATCTTTGTAAGACGAGCTTCAAGTTGTTCATATCTTTCTTGACATAAATCAACATGTGCTTCTAAGTTTTTCTTTTCTAGGCTGGTAGCCATCTATTATCTCCGTATATCCTGCTCAAGGATGTTTGTTAAGTAAACTCGTAGTTAGCCTTAAAATAGATGCCTGTTTGTTTTGTTGTATACTTTTATTTATCATATTTCTTCAAAATAGATGTTCTTATACTTCTTATTTGTAGACTGAAAAACATTATTTTTGAACTCAACACTTTCATCCAAACCGTTTATAAAAGGCACTAAATCAAAGTCTTCTTTAAGTAACGCTGTTTCTAACGAGCCCTCACGCTCTACTTCAAACTCAATTGTCCAAACTTTTTGTTTGTCTGTGTAAGTTGAGCCAAAGTATTTTGTAGATTCTTCTGCGTCTGTAACAACAATAGATAGTGGATTACTACGCAATCCTAGTGTGTTGATTACTGTCATATAGTTTTGATGTTGATTGTACATGTATCTATCCTCTGTTCTACGAGCATAAGTCGGTGTAATATCTACAAGTGTTTTTAGAATAAAACGCATGTTAATACTTATAGCCATAAAAAAAGGCCCACTTAAAAAGTGAGCCTTTTGATGTGACGCCTTTATAACATCACGGTTCCTAAAGGTAGCTAGGAATTATGCTAAGTCGCCAGCTGCTAGTGTAATTTCAGTTACAGTTGTTGAAACTGAAGTTGCTGCTGTTACTAGTGCGTCTACAGCTGCTGCAACGTCTGCGTCAGTGTTTGCTGAAACATATGCGTTTGCTGTTGCTGCGTCAACCATTACCACAAACTGATCGTCTGCTCTTTCACCAACGTGAACGATTGACATTTGAGTTTGAATTGCACTAATTGCTTTTGAAAAGTTACCTGCTGTGAATGCTGCTACACCATCTGTTGATGCTGTATCTGCTGTACCTACGTTAGTACCTGCAATCAATAAGATAATTGGATCGTAGCCATAAAAACTACCTGCGGTTGTTAAACCATTTACTTTTGCTTGTTCTGCCATTTTATTTCTCCTGTTATAAAATTGAAGAGTTTTACCTCTTCGGCTCTAATGACACTATCCGTAAACTCTTTACGAAGTGCTTATTATTATTTAGCCTTTTTAGGAAAAAATAGTGATTATGAGCCTTTTTTGGCTCTCTGATGGAGTAATTTAAGCATTTGAACGTATCCTGGGCCTGCTGTAACAATATCATCCAGCATTTTTAGTGCAGGAACAAAACCTTTTACCATTGTACTAGGTACGCTTTTGCCGTCAAGTGCTAGTTCTAAGAACTTTTTAGTGAGCATCATATTACGTTGACCTACAATCATTCTATAAAGAGCTAGGTCTCTTGCTTCAACACGCTTTTCAATGCGGCTAAATGCACCTTCGTCTAGCTCTTCTAGATCGTTAAAAACTAATTGTAGTTCTTCTAACTTACCAAGTAACTCAGCTGACTCTTTGTCAGGTTGTATCTCAGTATTGTTTTCTAATGCTCTAAGAAAGTCCATTACTTCTTCTTACGTAAAATATTTAGAATAGATATAAGACCTTCTGAACTTTGAATCTTCTTTTGTAGTCCTAACTTCTGCTCTGGCTTTCCTGGGCCTTTTAATGCTTTAAGGATTGTTATCGCTTCAGCACGTTCGACTCTATGCACCTTGCCATCGTCAGTAGTAACTGAACGCACAGGATTCTTAATATCATCGTCTTCTTCTGAGTCTTCAATTCTCATAAGCTGAACTTGCATTGGCTCACCTTTAAGTTTGATTGCTACACTGTCATCGTCTTTGTCTAGCTCTGATCCGTGTGTGTCAAACCCTGGACGGTATTCCATATCAAAGTCTGCTTCTAAAATTAATTCATTAATTTTCATTTTATTTTCCTTTTAGTTTGGTTGCCATCTAGTTCGTGGCACCAGTTTTACTTTTGACTTTTGAGCAACGTAACCTTCGCCCCCTTGCTCGTCGCCTGTTGATGCTTTGATATCGGCATCCGCTCCATCTAGTTGTGCAATGATGTCATCCTTTGCAATCATTATTTGTTTTACTAAATTAAAGATTGCTGGCAAAGCCTCTGGATTGCTTTCATTCATTGCCGCTAGTTTTGCCTGTTGTCCTTGACTGACCTTACTTGTTTTAAGCCAATCAAAAAATCCGTTTTCTATATTATCTATCTGCTGTGTGCGAGTCATATGATTCATATAGGTATAAATGATTCCTGCTGGATTACTTAGTCCTTGTACGCCTGCTAAGAACTTATCTATATGTCCAGCATGTGCATTTACTTGCTTACGTATTTTATCTGTTTCTTTTGTATTAACGTCTGGCTGATGCGAAACATATGTTTGTCCTAGTACAACAACATCTTTGTTATTAAGCTCGCCTGTTTGTTGTATAGGTTGTCCAGCCTTGTCTCCAAACTCATCGTACCGTGTGTGTACAGTAACACCTACTTTGCTTTGTGCAATACGCTTGCCTATGTCACTGTTTGCATCTACAGTATATGTAACTTTGTTAGGTGTAAACTGTATTTTGCCGTCTTTGATTACAAATGGTTTACCTGGGTGATACAACAAGTCACCGTATACATATTCGTTTACACTAGGTGGTGTTGCATTTTTAAGTACATTAAAAATAGCACCCATGTCGTTACCAAACTTCTCACGCCACTCTTCACCCTTGCCTGAATTTTTAATAAAGTTTGCAAGGTCGTCTGCTGTTTTACTTTTGTTTCTGCCCCAGCCATTTTTGCCTACCATTACAAATGTTCCGTCATCTTCTCTACCCCAATAGATAGTAGGATTACCGTCCCATTTAATTGCAACGTCTGAACTGTCAGTTCCTAAGTTGTCTAGTATGTCTGCGGCTTTAAGTGCGCCTTTAGACCCGTCAACAAAAACAAGGTCTTCCAAATGCTGATATTCTCTACCAACTTTGGCCGCTTCGGTTAACGTGTATCTAAACTCTGTAAATCTCATTTTGGAAGTAACTCTTTAATTCTACGTAACTGTTTTTCGCCTAGTGTTTCTACGGCTACTTTTGCTTTCTTCCATGGATGGTTTGGATCGTCTTTTGCTTCTAACTCGTCTACTAGGTCTTTGGCCATAGGACTTTTAGCAACCATTGCTTCAACTGACCCTAGGTCTTTTGCTTCAGCATCAGCACCTAAAAGTATTTTTGCTATCTTATCTAAGTCACTTGATATAAGTGAATCGTCTTTGCGATCTAATAATCCTTTATATGCACTCCACTTCATACCTTCTGGATGATTATCGCTCTTAGTATTCTTTGCTAGGTCAGCAATTAGTATTTGCTTGTGTACACCCTTGTATGGTGAACCTTGCGGTATATCGTGAATGTGAAACTTTTGTGCTGTTTCGCCTTTGTCAACAACCATTATGTCAACTTGTTGTGCGCCTTTGCCTGCTGTTGTTTTAACATGAACACTTGTGCCGCTACGTTTAGTTTCATAACCTGCTTGCTGAAATAACTTTTCTAATTCTATTCTTGCATCTTTAGGAGTTTTAACATTAAAATGATTGAACAATGTGCCTGCGTCAATAATCATATCAAGGTCGCCGCTTATTTTACCTGGTGTTGGTGATGCGCCTGAGCCAATTGGCAATGCCTTTGCACCAGTTTTTGTTGTTACAGAATTAATTTGTTTCATCATGTCGGGTATTATCTTATGATCAAACGGCTCTGTACCTTGGAATATGTTTCCACCTTCATTCAGTGTCATTATTTTTTCCTTCAATAATTCTTGCTATACTTCTTTTAAACTTTTTAGGGTCACCTGACCTGATGCTGTTAAGGAAACGTCTTTCTAACTCAGCTGCATTGTCTTGGTCGTAAACACGGTGAATCATATTAAGCAAATTAATAGAGCTTTCAATTATGTTACTTGCTGTTGCTTCTATTAAAAGATCATCGTTCTTAGGTCTACCTAAGTTATTGAGCTCTTCTAATATACTTCGTGTTTTTTTACGCATTGTTCTAGTTCCTATATGTGTATTTAGTTACAATAACAATAAATAAAAGCATATAATGGAGGGCACCATGCAAGATATAGAAAAAATGAATTTTCTCGAGCGTTCATTGTTATTTGCAAAATTATCACAAATAGCATATGATAACTTCGATGAAGCAAAAAAGCAAGCGAAAAAATTAGGATTTACAACAATAGAGTTTTACGACAAAGACGGAGCTCAGGCTTATCGTTTTATGAACAAGACAGACTTAGTAATTGCTTGTAGAGGTACACAACCTACAGAGTTTAACGACATCAAGGCAGATGCAAACGCCCTTCCTGTAGTAGCAGAAACTATTTCAAGAGTACACAAAGGATTTAAAGTAGAAGTTGATGAACTTTGGCCAATGGTGCTGGAAGATATCGATCGCAAAGCCAACAGCAATAAAAAACTTTGGTTTTGTGGGCATAGTTTAGGAGCGGCAATGGCTACCATTATGGCAAGTCGCTGTCACCTATACCCTGAGATTAATCCTGTTGAGGAACTGTACACCTACGGTTCACCACGTGTTGGTTGGCCAAAGTATTGTAGTAGTTTAGGCATTGTTCACCATAGATGGAAAAACAACAACGACATAGTTACCACTGTGCCGCTAGTGATAATGGGCTATCGTCATCACGGTCAAGAACATTACATTAATGCTTATGGACTATTAAGAAATCCTACAGGATGGCAACGAGTCAAAGATAAATTACGCGGTATTTGGATGGGTTGGAAACAAGGTAAGATTGATTCCTTCAGCGATCATAATATTAGTGATTACATCAAACACATTGAGAATGCGTTAAGCAAATAAACTGCTAACGCTTTCTTCGTTTGATACTCTACGGATTGCTTCACCTAAAAGATTTGCAACACTAACCTGTCTAGTTTTTTTACAACTTTTAGGACAACGATTGGCAATTGAATCAGTAACTACTAATTCATCTAGCACACTCTTTTCTACTTTTTGACATGCGTCACCTGACAGCACACCATGTGTAATATATGCACGAACTGAAAGTGCGCCTGCATCCATAATTGCTTTTGCGGCATGGCAAAGTGTTCCGCCGGAGTCTACAATATCATCAACTAGGATTGCATGTTTGCCAGCAACATCACCTATCAGAGCCATAACTTCTGACTTGCCTGCTTCAGGCCTACGTTTGTCAACAATAGCAATGTCACCGTGGAACATGTCTGCAAACTTACGAGCTCTCACAGCACCGCCCGCATCTGGTGATACAAATACTGTGCCTGCTTGTTCAACATCTGGGTCATCAATAATACCAATAGTGCGTTTGATGTCTTTAGCAAACACTACACGGCTTGTCAAATCATCCACTGGGATGTCAAAGAAACCCTGTATCTGTCCTGCATGTAAATCCATTGTAAGTATTCTGTCTGCACCTGCTGTTGTTAGCAAGTTGGCAACAAGTTTTGCTGTAATTGGAGTACGACTTGCACTCTTACGATCTTGTCGTGCGTAACCAAAGTACGGAATAACTGCTGTTATCCTTTTAGTGCTTGAGCGTCTTGCCGCGTCAATCATTACTAGGAGTTCCATCAAACTATCATTCACAGGTGTTGCTGTACTTTGTACAATAAACACATCTTCTCCTCTAACGTTTTCTTCAAACTCAACGCTAGTTTCACCGTCTGCAAATGTTGTTATCTTAGCTGGAACAAGAGAAGCAAAACAGTGTTCTGCAATGTCCTCTGCTAAAACCCTGTTACTATTTCCTGCGATTATTTTCATCTTCAAGTGTAGTCCTTCCCCATGTGGATAGTATTTGTTAATGTTTATACAGTATATATGTAAACGAAATAAAAGTCAAGAAAAAAGACGCCGAAACGTCTTTCTGTACTTATTAGCCAAAGTCTCCGCTTACGTAGGCTTTAGTTTTTCTATGATTAGGATTGCCAAAGATTTTCTTTGTGGTACCCTTTTCTATGATCTCTCCCAAATGGAAGTACGCTGTTGTATCTGAAATACGTTTTGCCTGTTGCATATTGTGTGTCACAATAACAATGGTATAGTTCTTTTTCAGTTCAAGTATTAGTTCTTCAATAGCATTGGTTGAGATTGGATCTAGTGCTGAACAAGGCTCATCTAGTAATAGTATCTGTGGATCAACGGCAAGGCTACGAGCAATACATAGTCGCTGTTGCTGTCCACCACTAAGGCCAAATGCATTGTCGTGCAATCTATCTTTTACTTCATCCCAAAGATTTGCTTTCTTTAGACTGTCTTCTACGATAGCATCTAACTGTTCTTTTGTTTCGTACATACGATGTAGTTTAGGACCATATGCAATGTTTTCATAGATGCTTTTTGGAAAAGGATTAGGCTTTTGAAACACCATACCTACACTCTTACGCAAGTTGTTTACATTGGTATATTGTGTTCTATAAATGTCAGTACCGTCAATGTCTACCGAGCCTTTGGTTTTGCAAATATCAACAAAGTCGTTCATACGGTTCAATGCTCTAAGGAATGTGCTTTTACCACAACCACTTGGACCAATTAGAGCAGTAACATTGTTCTTGCGTATCTGTAAGTCAGCATCAATAATAGCGTGATGATCATCATACCAAATGTTTAGTCCTCGAACATTGATCTTTGAACTTGAATTTAGTTCTAGTGTTTCTCTTACCATTTTATTTCAAACCTTTTCCTTAACCAGATTGCTAATGCATTTAGCACTATGAGTGCTGAGAGTAGAACAAGGATTGCCGCACTGGTTTTTTCAGCAAAGCCTCGTTCGGGTGAGTCTGCCCAAAGATATATTTGAACAGGTAATGTTGTTGCACTATCCATCGGAGTACTTGGTGCTGTAAGAATAAATGCAACCATACCAATCATTAGTAGTGGCGCACTCTCTCCTATTGCTCTAGCAATACCTATGATAGTTCCTGTGATGATGCCAGGCGTAGCCGCTGGCAACACCTGATAAATTGTTGTTTGCATTCTACTGCCACCTAGAGCATTTGATGCATCTCTAATTGACTGTGGTACTGTTCTAAGAGCCGTCCTGGCACTAATAACAATCACAGGAAGTATTAGGATGCCCAGTGTAATTGCTCCTACTAAACTAGCACTCCTTGGCATACCAAAGAAGTTTATCAACAATGCTAAACCTAACAAGCCATAAACAATACTAGGTACTGCGGCTAGGTTGTTGATGTTGATCTCCATAAAGTCTCGGACCCAACCACGCTTCCTAATTTGAAACTCTTCCATATAAGTAGCACATCCTACTCCTATAGGAAATGCAAACAATACTGCCAGTCCAATTGTGTAAAACGTTCCTACCACTGCTCCCCATATGCCTGCTATCTCAGGTGAGCGACTGTCTGAGTTTGTCCAGAAGTCCCAATTGAATCCTCGATATATCTTGCCTTGCTCTATAAGAGAATCCACAACACTTTGTTGAACTTCATCTAGTTTGTTGTAAACGCCTTTAACATACATATCAACGTCTGTGTGTGCTACTAGTGTATAAACACCTGGCTCTATAATATCTATCGTACTATAAGCATTAGGAGTAACAAGTTGTCGCAAACTTTTCTTAGTCTTTCGATCGTTCATATCTGTTACTAGGTTATACATTGCACTGTTAATTGTTTTCTTTGTAGTGCTTTCTACATCATAAACTTCTACATCAATCTTAGTTTGTGTAAATGCGCCTATACCTTTATAGCCTAGTGTAGCAAAGAACACCAACATCAATAATGCTGTTAGTGCAAGTGCAGACTTACAGGCATACTCTAGGCCTTTTTGTAGGCGTCTGCGTCTGCCGTCTAGTCTACTGTTTAAGTCTATCGATTGCATTCTTATAGTTCCTATATGCTATCCAGTTTAATATAAATGTAACTACAAATAGAGTAAACGCAAGAGCAAATGCTGAAAGTGTTTTGGCACTGTCAAACTCTTGGTCACCTATTAGTAGTGTTACAATCTGTACTGTTACTGTTGTTACTGCTTCTAGTGGATTAGCTGTTAAGTTAGCGGCTAGTCCTGCCGCCATAACAACAATCATTGTTTCACCTACGGCTCTTGCAATGGCCATAATAAATCCTGCAACAATGCCCGGCAGGGCGGCAGGTAATATAATATCTTTAATTGTTTCTTCTCGTGTAGCACCTACACCTCTTGCGCCGTCTCGCATTGCACTTGGTACTGCTTTGATAACATCATCAGTGATTGACGAGATCAAGGGTATAATCATCATACCCATTACAAGTCCAGCGGCCAGTGCTGACTCGGTTGCTACATCTAATCCAAGTGTAACACCCATTTCACGCAGCCAAGGACCTAGCACGATTGCGGCAAAGAATCCGTACACCACTGTAGGGATGCCTGCTAGTATTTCTAACAATGGCTTTACTACTATTCGGTGTGAGGGTTTTAAATATTCTGATGTATAAATTGCGGCAAGCAATCCAATTGGTCCTGCTATGCACATTGCAATAATTGTAATAAAAAGTGTGCCCCACATTAGTGGAACAAATCCAAACTCGCCTGAGCTACCTACACTGTCTGCTCTAAAGGCTGTTTGTGGGCTCCAAGTGGTGTTAAAGAAAAACTCACTGGGCGGAACCATTGTAAAAAATTTAATTGTTTCGTAACTTAGACTAGCAATGATGGCAAATGTAATTCCTACTGTAATCCAACTACTAACTCTAAAAAAGCCTTTAAGCCAGTCTTCACTGAACCCGCTTTGCTTTTGCTTTGGTCCTATCCATATAAACATTCTATACCTCATAATGGGAGTGAGCCGAAGCCCACTCCCTTAATTTATGACTTAGTTTAACACGTTCGCACGTACTTTGTCAAGTTCTTTTTGTGGTAGAGGAATAAGTCCTGCATCACCTAATGAACCATCTTGTCCTGCAACGTCATCACTAAGGTATAGTTCCATAAACTCAGTCATACCTGGAATTACACCCATATGTTCTTTCTTAGCATATACATATAGTCCACGGCTTGCTGGATATGTTCCATCTGCGATAGATTCAAATGTTGGAACAACTCCACTGATAGGAGATCCTTGAATAACATCTGTGTTTTGGTCTAGGAATGAATATCCAAAGATACCAAACGCATTAGGATTGTTAGTTAATTTTTGAATGATAAGGTTATCGTTCTCACCTGCTTCTACATACGCACCATCTTCACGGATACCGTGACAGATGCCTTTGTATGCTTTCTTGTCTTTCTTCTTCATAGATTTTACCCAATCAAAAGTCTTACAACCTTTTTCCATAACAAGTTCTACCCAAGCATCTCTTGTTCCACTTGATGGTGGAGGTCCAAGTACTTCAATTTTAATTGCTGGAAAGTTTGGGTTAATTTGATTCCAATGTGTGTATGGATTTGCAACGAGGCTTCCATCTACTTGTGGAACATCTTTAGCCAATGCTTTGTATAACTCAAGTGGAGTTACTTCCATTGCTGGGCCTTCTTTTGAGTTAGCGAACACAATGCCGTCATAGCCTACCATCATCTCTAATGGTGTGATGCCGTTTGCTGCACACTTTTCTACTTCACTTGATTTAATAGCACGACTTGCGTTTGTGAAGTCTGGGTGACTTGCACCTGTACCTGCACAAAACAATTTCATACCACCACCAGTACCAGTTGATTCAATAACTGGAGCTGTGTTGCCTTCTGCGGCAAATGTTTCGCCTACGATTGTTGTGAAAGGATAAACTGTAGAGGACCCTACAATTCTAATTTCTCTTGCTTCAGCTACAGATGCAACTGCAAAGACGGTCAAGAGAGCCGCCACGAATGATTTTACCATTTTTTATCTCCTATATGGTTAATGCCCTGTTGGGCCATCATAATAGTGAAGGCCTTTTTCGCCTTCACGTTTATTTATAACATGGTGTAAAATAGAAGTCAAGTACAGACAATCAAAAGTTATATCGAATTTCCGTTTCTAACTTTGATTTAGAAGTGCCTGTGTCTTTTGTTTCTAGTTTGCCTTTAAAAGTAAATCTATTTAATTTTACTTTGTAACCTGCTTCGTAACTATAGCCGTTTGTCATTGGACCTAGTTCAAAGTAAAGGTTGTTTTTGGCCTTGTATCCAAGACGTAGATGTTGAGTGTTCTTGTCAAACTTCCAGTCTTTGTGTTGGTGTTCGTGCTTGTATTCAACATACGGTCCTGCATAAGCTGTAGTCGTTACAATGCACATCACTATTGC
>Ga0213866_10000288_pt1 | contig 42132 bp, 37 predicted proteins | sample PICome_11_FD_160079 | JGI IMG/M metagenome (GOLD analysis project Ga0213866, IMG submission 160079) | Coastal seawater microbial communities near Pivers Island, North Carolina, United States - PICO284 | ecosystem: Environmental > Aquatic > Marine > Coastal | place: USA: North Carolina...
ATGAGTACGGCACTAACTACGGCAACTTGAGCGTAGAAGTCTCTGCAGATGGCAACACCTGTACCATGGAAAATGCCCAAGTGAAAACGATTGACCTGAATCACAGTTCATCCAATTCGTCCTCTACACCCTTCTCCTATCCTTGTATGCGCAACACTCACAAGCAAATAAATGGCGCTTATTCACCCTTGAATGATGCCCACTACTTTGGTGGCGTGGTTTACGAGATGTATGACCAATGGTATGACACTGCTCCTCTAACTTTCCAGCTACAGATGAAAGTACATTACAGCAATAACTACGAAAACGCTTTCTGGGATGGGTCGGCTATGACCTTCGGTGACGGTCAAAGTAGATTCTACCCGTTGGTATCGCTGGATGTTGTGTCCCATGAAGTCAGTCATGGCTTTACCGATCAAAACTCGGACTTGGTTTACCGCGGTCAGTCCGGGGGTATTAACGAGGCCTATTCAGATATCGCCGGTGAGGCGGCTGAATATTTTATGTTAAACAGCAACGACTTCAAGGTCGGAACTACAATCTTTAAAGCTGATGGCGCGCTCCGTTATATGTATGACCCACCCCTTGATGGTCGATCCATTGGTCATGCCAGTGACTACTCTGATGGTATGGATGTTCACTACAGTAGTGGCGTATTCAATAAAGCATTCTATATTTTGGCAAATACATCTGGATGGGATGTTAAAAAGGCCTTTGAAATATTCCTGCGAGCTAACCAAAACTACTGGACCTCAACCACCGACTATGAACAGGGCTGTTTGGGTGTTAGAGATGCTGCCAATGATGCTGGCTACAGTACCGATGATGTAGAAGCAGCCTTTGCTCAGGTTGGTCTATGCCCTGCCTATGTGCCTCCAGCACCTGTTGCCCTAGATATTGCTCTGGATAATAGTCAGCTCACTTGGATAACTGGCGGAGATGGCAGCTGGTTTGGGCAGACTGTAACATCCTCTGATAATGAAGATGCCGCTAAATCCGGCGATATTACTCATAATCAAGAAAGCGTGTTGCAAACAACACTCGTGGGTCCAGGAACCCTAGGCTTCCATTGGAAAGTGTCCTCCGAAACCGGTTATGACTTTTTGAGGTTCTATATTGACGGCTCTCAACAGGCTTCAAGATCAGGAAATGTAGATTGGGAAGCCCAGTCCTATGATATACCCTCAGGCTCTCACACCGTGCAGTGGAAATACACCAAGGATGGCAGCGTTGACAGATCTCAGGACGCCGGATGGGTGGACCGTATCCAGTGGTCAGGTAACTAGTCATGCTCACGCAGCATCCATCTGCATTGAAAAAGTGCGTTAACCAAAAAATAAGCTTCATGGAGGTAGATCGAATGAAAATTACGCAACTTAAATCTAATAGTAAACGCCAGTATCATGCATTGACAAAAGCTATCCTAGCGCTGACGGCAATTCTGTTCAGTCCGCTGGTATTCAGTAGTTCATTTGTTTTCCCCAATACGGTATCAATGGAGCGGAATACATTGGCAGAAAGTTTTGTTGATAGCAATTTAGTGAAAAGCGTGGGCTTGAGAGAGGAATCTTCTCTGGCAGGTTTTGTCAAAGCCAGCATTCTTTCGCCCCAACGTAACCTGAACGGTAGCGTTGCCAATACCCTTGTTCTCACCAAGATAAGCGCTGATGGCAAGCATGCACGCTACAGCCAAAGATATAATGGTTATGAAGTATTTGGTGGTGAGGTGATAGCGCATTTGGATAGGAAAGGTATCAGTCTGGATCAGGTGACTGGTAACTTTATCACTGGGCTAGAAGGCGTCTCAATTGCAAAAAAAGCTACTCTTGATCAAGATCAGGCTACAGGAAAAGCTAGGAAAATTATGGACCAATCCCATCAGTGGGACTATCAGAACGAGGATGCCAACTTGGTGGTTTACCATAACCCTGACATAGACGGTTTTGAACCAACACTGGCATATGTCGTTAACTTTCTCGCTGTCTCAGAATCCGCTGATCCTAGCAGACCCTTTATTGTTGTTGATGCCAAAACTGGAGACATTCTCGATAGATGGGAAGGCCTAAATACCTAATACCAAGCAGAACACCAACCAAACTGGTCGGCAACCTCTTCGAAAATCTGGTTTGCCGGCCACCACCTTTATCCAGCCCATCAATAAATAAACCTACAGATTACCTTTTCCGTCCCTACCCAGGCAAATGCGGTTGGCATAAAGATATTCTATGCCCGTTAAAATCACTACTACCCTGAATTGATGGTTATCTTGAAAACACTCATGTCGCTCTGGCAGCTGTTGCTGAATCATTCAATGCAGGGCAGAATAGAAAAGCTTTTTTGCTGAACAGTAGTCTGGTTGAATTGGATGAGATGGCGATCAGTTGTGAGCAATTTCTCGGGCCGTGGCTATTGCCAGTGCTGAAGTGGATTGCCAAGGATACTGATACACTGAGGTTGGCCAAGCAAAAAGCTAAAAAATCGACTATTTTTCTATCATAGGTTGTGCCACTTTAGGCTACAATATCCAACCGTTGTCCTGTATCGGTGCTTCTCAAGATGCTGATAATAGTGAAACAACCTACTGATCTAGAATTTACGGTGAAACCACATGACTGATAGTAAAAAGACCCTGACAAACAGTAACACCTGGATAAGGTTCGCCTATATGTTGTTGTTTACCCTGCTGCTGATGGCCGCACGTTTAATAGTGGCTGTGGTTGTGGTGGTACAGTTTGTTATCGTTCTGGCTACTGGAAAAGACAATCAGAACCTACGCAATTTGGGGCAGGGGTTAGGCAAGTGGGTCTATCAGGCGATTATGTTTCTGACCTTTAACAGTGACAATAAACCCTTTCCCTTTGATGAGTGGCCAGTTTTAGACCCATCAGAGGGTTATTCGGTGACCTCGCCAGAACAGGTGGATGATGCTGAGTTTGTCGAAGTTGAGGTCGATGACCAAGATATTCCATCCTTTACAGCCGGCGAAGGCAGTACCGACAAGCAAGAATAACAAGATACTCTAAATTAACCATACCCGAGGGTCTCCGATGTTAAGCTCGGCTTAATGCTGTGGTGATTACATCTTTACCAAAATAGCCCTCCAGGGGATGATTTCACCAAACTGGAATGATTATGTCATTAGAATTTGTAACCGAGAGAACCTTTGAACATAACGGCATTCAGTTGACAGCCAAGGAGTGGGGTCGCTCTGGATACTCGCCAGTTATTGCCCTTCACGGCTGGCTGGACAATGCAAACAGTTTCGATCGCTTACTGCCGCATCTGGAAAATCTGCATGTTATCGCGCTGGACTCAGCTGGCCACGGTCGCAGCAGTTTTCGCTCTGCCGACTCTGGCTATGATATCTGGCAGGATATTGGTGATGTAATCGCTGTGGCAGATCAAATGGGCTGGGAGACATTTCGTCTGTTGGGTCATTCTCGTGGTGCGGTGATCGCAACGCTAGTGGCTGGAACCATACCCCAGCGGGTGAGCCATTGCCTATTGATCGACGGTTTTCCGCCGATTCCCGATAAACCAAAGAGCGCCGCTCAGCAAATGGCCCGAGCGCTTTACGAAAACCGGCGCTTTGGCGCCGCGGCGCCCACCCAATTTGCCAGCTTTGAACAGGCGGTACAGGCTCGAGTCAATGGATTTGTGCCACTGCAATTAGCTGCGGCCACCACACTGGCGGAGCGCGGTGTGTTCGAGGAGGGTGGCAGTTTCTACTGGCGCAATGACCAGCGGCTAAAGGCGGCATCTATGATCAAATTTACTGCCGACCAGTATCAGGATTTCCTGACCGCCATCACCTGTAGAATGATGTTAATTCGGGCTGAGGATAGCACCCTGTCCAACCGGCATATGCAGGATAACTTAACCCAGTGGCTGCCCCAGCTTCTGATCGAACCCATGCAGGGTTCCCATCACTTACATCTGGAAGATACCGCCCAGACAGTGGCAGCAAAGGTTCAATCTTTCCTCGAGTGACCCAAAGGCTATTAAGTCGAGTTTACTGGTTATTCAACAGTGCTAGGAATTCGGTTCGGGTCGCTTGGTCGGTGCGAAAAGTTCCCAACATCGCCGATGTCTTCATCGAGGAATTCTGTTTTTCGACGCCGCGCATCATCATGCACATATGCTTGGCTTCGACGATAACGCCCACGCCGCGGGCGCTGGTAACCTGCTGAATCGTTGAAGCTATCTGCTGTGCCAGTGCCTCCTGTATCTGCAGGCGACGAGCGAACATATCCACTACGCGGGCTACCTTGGAAAGGCCCAGTACCTGCCCATTGGGTATATAGGCGACATGGCATTTGCCAATAAAGGGTAAAAGATGATGCTCGCACAGCGAGAATAGTTCAATATCCTTAACAATCACCATCTCCTCTGAATCCGAGGGGAACAGCGCATCATTAATCACCTCATTTAAATCCATATGATAGCCACTGGTCAGGTATTCAAAGGCCTTGGCAGCTCGTTGCGGCGTATCCAGCAGTCCTGGACGATTGACGTCCTCACCTGTGCTCTCGATGATTTTAAGGTATTGATCTCTCATTGATGATCCTTGGAAGTTTTAGAATTATTTTAAAATGTTATTTTCTATTAAACTGCAGACCATTACCAGTTTGCAGGTTAAAATGACCGCAATTAATAACCCCGAGCGCTACCGTTGACCCTACAAACTCCCACCATAGAAGATTTGTTAAAACAGGGCTGTGCGCTGTTCGAGGAAAACAATCTCTACTATGGACACGGCACCGACAACCCCTGGGATGAAGCGGTCTTTCTATTATCTGCTGTCCTAGATCTGCCCCCTCAAGCCGATCGCTCGCTGTTAGATCATCGGGTGACCCATGAGCAGCAGCAACAGGTACTGGCACTGTATACGCAACGAATTAATCAACGGGTTCCAGCGCCCTATCTCACGCAACAGGCCTGGTTCTGTTCGCTGCCATTTTATGTGGACCAGCGGGTTATTATCCCTCGCTCGCCGATTGCCGAACTAATATATAACCAGTTTAGACCCTGGTGCACTACTGCGCCCGATCGAATTCTGGATCTCTGTACCGGCAGTGGCTGTATAGGGATTGCCTGCGCTTACGCATTTGAAAACGCTCAGGTAGTACTCAGCGATATCTCCACTGAGGCATTGGCCGTGGCTGCTATCAATATAGACAGCCACCAGTTAGAACACCGAGTCACAGCGGTGCAATCAAATCTATTTGACCAAGTAGCTGAGGCAGACAGCCCGGGTTTTGATCTGATTGTTAGCAATCCCCCCTATGTGGATGCCGAAGATCTGGCCAGCATGCCCGAGGAATACAGACACGAACCCAGTCTGGCACTGGCATCCGGTAACGATGGCCTAGATATTACCCGTAGGCTGTTGCGCGAGGCCGCGGATTACCTCAGTGAACAGGGAGTGCTAGTGGTAGAGGTGGGTAATTCGGCAGTTGCGCTGGAGCGTGCTTTCCCCACTGTGCCCTTTACCTGGTTAGAGTTCGAGCAGGGCGGGGAGGGTGTTTTTGTGCTAACCCGCGAGCAGTTGGCAGAGTACAGGCATCTCTTTAGCTAGTATCAGCAGTCTGTACTAATTTCTGAAAACCCCAGCTAATTTGCGTATAATCGCCCCCAACATTTTAAACAAGAATCAAAACAATGGCCGGCAATAGCATAGGAAAACTGTTTACCGTCACCAGCTTTGGCGAAAGCCACGGGCCGGCAATTGGCTGTATTGTCGATGGCTGCCCTCCCGGGTTGGAAATTAGTCCTGCCGACCTACAACCTGATCTAAACCGTCGCAAGCCTGGGCAATCCAGATATACCACCCAGCGCCGTGAGGACGATGAGGTGCAAATACTCTCCGGTGTGTTTGAGGGTAAAACCACGGGCACCGCCATTGGTATGATCATTCATAACAAAGATCAAAAATCCAAAGATTACAGCAATATCAAGGATTTATTCCGTCCAGCCCATGCCGACTACACCTACCACCAGAAATATGGTCAGAGAGATTACCGTGGCGGCGGGCGCAGTTCTGCCCGCGAAACTGCAATGCGTGTGGCGGCAGGCGGCATTGCCAAAAAATATCTGCGCGAACAGCTAGGTGTAGAGATATTTGGCTATGTGTCCCAGTTGGGCCCCATCAAAGCTGAGGCATTTGATCAGGCGCAAATAGAAACCAACCCGTTCTTTTTCCCCGATGCCAGCAAGGTACCCGAACTGGAAACCTATATGCAGGCCCTGAGTAAAGAGGGCAACTCTGTGGGTGCCAAAGTCAGCGTGGTAGCCCGAGGTATGCCAGTGGGCTTGGGAGAGCCGATCTTTGATCGACTGGATGCCGATATAGCCCACGCACTCATGGGCATCAATGCGGTTAAAGGTGTCGAATTGGGGGATGGTTTTAATGTGGTGGCGCAAAAGGGCACGGAACATCGCGATGAGCTTTCACCCGAAGGATTTCTCTCCAACAACGCCGGAGGTGTGTTGGGGGGTATCTCCTCTGGACAGGATATTATCGCCCATTTAGCGTTAAAGCCCACATCCAGTGTGCGTATTCCCGGTCAGTCCATAGATACTGCTGGACAATCTGCCGAGGTCGTCACCAAAGGCCGTCATGATCCCTGTGTCGGTATCAGGGCAGTGCCCATAGCTGAGGCTATGTTGGCGATTACGCTGATGGATCACTACCTGCGTCACCGCGGGCAGAATGCTGGCGTGGAATCTGGATTAAAGCCAATCTAGGGCCAAAGTTTGTTGGCCCCAAGTTAGTCGCGGTCTGAACAACTAATCTTTAGCGTCCAATTTGCAGCGAATATACTCACTGTGACGAATATGCAGTAAGTCCGCCACACGGCGAATAATACCTTCCTCATGCTTATCTAAGTGCCCATCGGCATAGGCCACCCGCCACATTGAGGTTAACAGTTTCATTTTGCCCTCAAGATCAAAGTTGTCGTTTATCTCTCGGGTAAACTGATAGAGTGAAGTAGCCTCTGCCACTTCCTCGCGGGACAGTAAAATTAACTCCTCGACTTGAGCCTCGCTGAGATCGAGAATTTCACACAGAGTTTGGCTGATTGACTGCAATTCTTGATCGTCTAGATTGCCGTCAATAATCATCACCTCAATCAGCAGTGCCGCCGCCGCCAAATGCTCAGTGGCCAACTGTTCCTGTTCAGGGGTATCCGCTTTCTTGGCAAATAGCTGTCTTATTTTGTCCAGCATTATTAGTTGATATCCCGCAACCAAGTTTCCAGTTTGATTTGGTCAGTGACAAAGCTGCGAATACCCTCAGCTAACTTCTCAGTGGCCATGGCATTTTCATTGAGCTCAAAGCGGAAGTCGCTTTCTGCTCCCAACCTGTAGTTGTCTCTGGGGCCAGTATTGGCTGGGTCTAATTTGCGTTGCAAGCTGCCAAAATCCTCATCCAGTGCCTGAAGCAACTGAGGGCTTATGGTCAAACGATCACAGCCGGCTAATTCGGTAATTTCATCAGTATTTCTAAAACTAGCACCCATTACCACGGTGTTGTAGCCCTGTTGTTTGTAATAGTTATAGATACGCGTTACCGACTGCACACCGGGATCATCAGCGGGTGCATAATCGCTCAGCCCAGTTGAGGCTTTATACCAATCGAGAATACGACCCACAAAAGGCGAGATCAAAAAGGCGCCGGCCTCAGCGGCGGCCACTGCCTGAGTAAAGCAAAACAGTAGAGTAAGATTACAGTTGATACCTTCTCTCTCGAGTTGCTCAGCGGCGCGAATACCCTCCCAAGTGGAGGCCATTTTAATGAGTACCCGTTCTCTCCCAATACCCGCTTGCTCATACAGGTCGATCAACTGCCGTGCCTTCGCTACAGAACCCTGGGCATCAAAGGACAGGCGCGCATCCACCTCGGTGGACACCCGACCGGGAATAACCTCTAAAATCTTCTCGCCGAAGCGCACTGCCAACTTATCGGTACAGGCGGACATCTGCTCATCTGAGGATAGCTTGCCATCGGTAACTGACTTGATGACCTCGTCAACCAAATCTCGATAAACAGGCATTTGTGCCGCTTTTAGCAGCAGGGAAGGGTTAGTCGTTGCATCTTCGGGTGAATACTGAGCGATGGCATCAAAATCACCGGTATCTGCCACCACGGTGGTCATTTCTTTGAGTTGAGCAAGTTTACTCTGGTTAGTCATAAAGCAGTTTTTCCTGTTGTTTTAGCCAATGCCTCGATAAGTACATCCACCGTTGCACCAGTTTTATAGGCATTTTCGCTGATATGCCGTCTAAATTGCCGCGCTCCCGGCATGCCATGAAACAAGCCCAGCATATGTCGGGTCATAGATTGGAGTCTGGTTTGCTCAGAGAGTTCACTGGAAACATATTGTACAAATTCCTCAGCAATTTGTTGACGACTTTTAACCGGCTCAGCGCTGCCGTAAATCTGTTGATCCACGGTGGCCAATAAGTAAGGGTTAGTATAGGCCTCGCGACCAATCATTACCCCATCTATAGGCTCAAGGTGCTGCCGAGCCTGCTCTAGGGTGGTGATGCCGCCATTGATCACAATTTCAAGCTGCGGGAAGTCGCGCTTTAACTGATAGACCCGATCATAGTTTAATTCGGGGATTTCGCGATTCTGCTTGGGGCTAAGCCCTTTTAACCACGCCTTGCGCGCATGCACTACAAAGGTATTACACCCAGCATCGGCTACACTGCCGACAAAGTCACAGAGAAACTGATAGGAATCAAAATCATCCACGCCAATACGATGCTTGACCGTTATTGGCAAATCTACAGCGTCTACCATCGCCGCCACACAGCTCGCAGTGGTATCGGCATGTTTCATCATCACCGCACCAAACATACCATTCTGCACCCGATCACTGGGGCAACCGCAGTTAAGGTTAATTTCATTATAGTGATAGGCACTGGCAATTTTGCACGCCTTGGCTAAATCATTTGGGTTGCTACCCCCCAGTTGCAACGCCACCGGTTGCTCCGACTCATGCATCTGCAAATGGCGGTGGGCATCACCATGGATAATCGCCCCTGTGGTAATCATCTCGGTATACAGCACCGCCTGCGCACTGATAAGCCGCATAAAATAGCGACAGTGGCGGTCAGTCCAGTCCATCATGGGGGCCACACAAAGTTTTCTATTAACTTTCACAAATTCAACCCAGTATAAGCGCGCTCTTGTTATGTTTGGCAATGTGCCGAGAGGCGGAGCAAGATTGCATTTTTAGCCTGCGCTAGGATCTAGAGTAAATCCCAACCAAACGCAAATTATAACAAATATGGGGTAGGTATGGATGGTCAAAAACGTTTTGATTATTTTTCAACTTGGCATATCTTTTTGCGTTGCATGTAGCGTTATTAAGATAAACTTTTTGACTGTTAACTGGCATGAGTAACCTATCTTTGTAAACAATTTAAACACTGCAAGTTGTTTGCTTAGAAAGCCTTTTGTAAGTTATGTTTGTTAGGTTTGCTACCACATTGTTAAAAATAATAACTAAATTATGAATTTAAGAGTCAAATCCCAGTTGTTTATCCTGTTGTTAGCGCTTATCTCTCCGCTGGGCGTTGCAAAAGAGCGCCTGCATTTGCTGATCCCCGGCGGTGCTGGGGGCGGTTGGGATACTACGGCTCGGGGTATAGGTGCTGCGCTGTCGACCTCTGGGCTGGTCGATGTGGTCTCTTTTGAAAATATATCGGGTGGTGGTGGCAGTAAAGCCATGGCTTATTTGATTGAAACTGCTGAGCGTCAGCACAGCACGTTGATGATTAGCTCGACGCCGATTATTCTCAATGCGCTAAAGGGTATTTTCCCCCAATCCTACAAAGATTTGGTGCCTGTCGCGACCGCGATTGCCGACTATGGGGCGTTTGTGGTCAAGGTGGATTCGCCGTACCAAAATTGGCAACAGATGCTCGATGACTACAGGCTTGACCCGCGCAATGTGAAGGTGGCGGGAGGTTCGGTGCGCGGCAGTATGGATCATCTGGTTGCTGTGCTAGCGTTTAAGAAATCTGGGGTGGATGCTCAGCAGTTGCGCTACATACCCTACAATGCAGGCGCTAAGGCGATGGTCGGCCTGTTGTCCGAGGAGACGGATATGTTATCCACGGGGCTCAGTGAGGCTATAGCATTGGCTGAACAGGGGGAGGTGCGTATTTTAGCCATGACAGCGCCGCAGCGTGTTGCATATGCGCCAACTGTTCCGACTTTGGTTGAGCAGTCTGTGGAGGTTGAGTTTACCAACTGGCGCGGATTTTTTGCCGCCCCTGGCGTACCCGAGGCGCGTTTGGGGTATTACCACAATCTGCTGTCATCTATGTATAAAACAGCGGAGTGGGAGGAAATTCGCCAGCGTCGTGGCTGGAGTAATCTCAGCATTACGGGCGCAGATTTTGTGGATTTTCTCGCCGAGCAGGAATTGGAGTTAGCCCAAGTTATGGTTGATTTGGGGATGAAGCCTTAAAAGATCGAGGTCTCTTTGGGGCTGTGGAGATATTTTTATGATCAATATTTTTGATAATCGCGATAGGTTGGGCAATCTGTTAATACTGACTTTTTCTCTGGTCTATCTGAGATATATTTTTGATATACCCGTTGATACCAGCATCCAAGATCAGGTTTTTACTGCGCGCAGCCTGCCTTTTGGTCTGGCTGTGCTGGCTATTTTGTGTTCGTTGTTTCAGCTGGCCTCGCCATCGACTGATCAGCCCAAAGTGAGTTCTCTGGTCGCCAATTTGCAATGGAAATCAATGTTTCTGCTGACCATTTTGATGCTGACTTATTCGCTGGTTTTTAGTTTTCTGGGTTTTGCCATAGCGACTTTCTTGTTCTTGGTTATTGGTTTTGTCATTTTGGGAGAGAGACGCCTGTGGCTGGGTGCCTTAGTGGCAGGTGGTTTGGTGTTATTTTTGTGGCTGGTGTTGACCCAATTATTAGATCTCTATTTGGATAATGGCACCTTGTTAAGCTTATTATTTGGAGCTGCTTCATGATCGAGGGAATCCTCTCGGGGCTCTATACCGCCTTTACCCCCACCAATTTAATGATGGTGTTTATCGGCTGTTTTGCTGGCACGTTTATCGGCATGCTGCCAGGTCTGGGGCCGGTGTCAGCGATTGCGCTGATGATCCCTATAACCTATGGGTTTGATCCAGCATCTGGCATGATTTTGATGGCCGGTGTCTATTACGGCGCTGTGTTTGGCGGCTCGACGTCGGCTATTCTGATAAACGCTCCGGGTGTTTCTGGTGCGGTGGCAACCGCTTTTGACGGTTATCCCATGGCGCAGCGAGGGCAGGCGGGCAAGGCCTTGGCCACTGCGGCCTACAGTTCCTTTGCCGGTGGTACGGTGGGTGCGGTTTTACTGTTATTGGCTGTGCCTATTTTGGCTGACGTTAGTCTCAGTTTTCAGTCCAGTGATTATTTTGCCTTGATGCTGTTTGGCTGTACCGCGATTGCTGCTTTTTCGGGTAAGGGTCAGGTGTTAAAAGCCATTTCAATGACGCTTTTAGGATTGATGTTGGCAACTGTAGGTGAAGACCCATCGGGTATGCAGCGTTTTACTTTTGGCGTCCCTGATTTATATGACGGCATTAGTTTCCTGCTGCTCTCAATGGCCACCTTTGCTATGGCTGAGGCGCTGTTAATTGTTCTGCGTGGTGATTCCGGAAAAATTGAGCAGAAATCTGAGGATCTTTCAGCGGATAAGCTGGGTTCTATGAAACTGACCAAGGAGGAGGTGAAGGATATGGCACCTGCTGTGGGTCGCTCCTCAATTGTTGGTTTTTTTGTCGGTATTTTGCCCGGTGCTGGGGCGACTATTGCGTCTTTTCTCTCCTATGGTATGGAGCGCAATATGGCGCCGCGGGAAAAACAGCGCGAATTTGGTAAGGGTAGTATTCGCGGTCTTGCCGCCCCAGAGACGTCTAATAATGCCGCCTCAACCGGTTCCTTTGTGCCGTTGCTGACATTGGGTATACCGGGTTCGGCAACTACGGCGGTGATGTTGGGAGCACTGCTATCTTATGGTGTGCAGCCGGGTCCGAGACTTTATATTGATCATCCGACGGTCTTCTGGTCGGTTATTATTTCAATGTATGTGGGCAATATGATCTTACTAGTACTCAATTTGCCACTGATTCCCTACATATCAAAGTTATTGGATATCCCCAAGAAACTGTTGGTGCCAATTATCCTATTTTTCTCATTGATAGGTGTTTATCTGGTCTCTTTCAATACGGTTGATTTGACCATGATGGTTATCTTCGGTGTTGTGGCAGTGGTATTCCGACTTTTGGATTTCCCCTTGGCGCCGTTGCTATTGGGCTTTATCCTGGGGGGGATGATGGAGGAAAACCTGCGTCGAGCACTGTTAATATGGGACGGTTCCTGGGCATTTTTGTGGGAGCGGCCGATCACAGCAACCATTGTGTCCCTGTCACTACTAACCATAACTGTGCCTGTGATTTCCTCATTGCTGCAAAAGCGCAGAGCCAAGGTTGCCAATCTGACACCAGAGTGATTGTCTCGTTGCGCCAGTTGGGTTGGCAAAACAAGGCGCGCTCAGATGGCTGGAGGCGGGTACTTGATAGTATGCTAGGTTGGTGTTCACTGCGTTCAGCTTTGCTTTTGGGGTTCTTTGCTCTCAACAGTTAATCATCAGTGCCGATTTTTCACATCACGCGAGTTGATGGTTGCGGGCATTTATCGACTGTGATCTTGTCTATTTTGCACCAAGAATTGCTCAATTCTCTCGTCACTGAGAGTCGATGCTACCCCATCCAGGCTTAAACTTTCTCCTGCGGCTATCTGGGAGGTGCAGAAGCGCCTAACCGAAAGCATTCTGTAAGGTAGCTTTGCTATTGTTCTCACCATAAACAACCAGATAATGCCGGCTGTGAAAGCGATTGGCAGCTGTTGGAACAGTCTGTAGGCGCTTAATCTCTCTGTAGATTTTGGACGGTTCCTCGCTGTGACAGTGGCTTATCGGAGTTGCGATAAAGACTAGCGCGTTTTTGGGATTACCACAGCTTACTATATGGATACTGCTCCAGAGCTAATCTGCGTCCGGTCGATCTGATTTCTCATTAACGATGCCATAAAATAGGGGTATTTGATGACTTTAACTTTGAGAATAACGAGCAGGTTACTGATATGCCTGTTGCCGTTTTATGCAGTCAGTGCCGTAGCCGGTGCCGCCGCTACCTCCTGTGTCGCAAGTGATGCAAAACTTCATGTTATTACCTCTGGGGGATTTGCCGCTGCCTACCAACAACTTGCACCACAGTTTACTGCACTCAGTGGTATTGAGATTGACACAAGTTTTGGCTCTTCGTCCGGTGGAGCACCGGATTCCATCCCAGAGCGCTTAAAGCGCAGCGAGCAGTTTGATGTGCTGATTCTGTCCCGCAGGTCCCTCGATCGTTTAACCGCGGCGGGTTATGTTATTCCCGACTCCCGAACCAATTTAGTTGAATCGCTAATTGGTATGGCGGTCAAAGAGGGCGCGACCAAGCCGGATATCTCGACCCAGCAGGCCTTTATAGATCAGCTGATGCAAGCTGAATCTATTGGCTATTCCGCCAGTGCCAGCGGCACTTATCTGTCCACGGTGTTGTGGCCAAAAATGGGCATTTGGGAGCAGATCCGCCATAAGAGTCGTCGAATTGAGAGTGAAAGGGTCGCTTCGGTAGTTGCGCGCGGCGATGTTGAAATTGGCTTTCAGCAGATCAGCGAAATATTGCCAATCGAGGGAGCGGCGTTTGTGGGCCCGATTCCCGATAGTCTCCAGAAGAGTACGCTGTTTTCAACGGCTATTACCAGTAACTCTGAGAATGTTGCGGAGGCGAAGTGCTTGATAGATTATCTGTCCTCATTAGAGGTTGCCCCTACCATTCGTAGCGTAGGGCTGTCGCCGGTCGCCGAATTGGAGTTGGTGAATGATTAGACGATGGCAGGTATTGTTGGCAGGCTTGCTATTAGCTTGCATATCAGTGGCTGCAGATGATTATCCAGAGCAGCCCATCACCATGGTGGTGGGCTTTGGAGTAGGGGGTAGTGCCGACCGAATGGCGAGAGCCATGTCATCATTTCTGGCAGATGAACTGGGCCAGCCTGTTCAGGTAATCAATAAAAAGGGCGCTGGAACACTGCTTGCTTCCAATTATGTTCTCAGTCGGCCCCACGATGGCTATACCATCTATGCATCGACATTTTCCCCCTATATGACCAATACGATTATTGAGGGCAATGCAGAATTTAGTATTGATGACTTTTCCTATATAAATTTTCAGTGGTTCGATGAGGAGTTGATCGCCCTAAGCAAGAGATCAAAATACCAAAGCTTAGCCGAGCTCATCGAGGCAATACGCGAGAAACCGAAAACCGTGCGGGCCTCTGTAGTGCGCGGCTCTAGTGGTCATTTGATGGTCAAGCTGATACTCGAGAGCTTGGGGATTCCCCAAGAAAACCTCAACTTGGTGGCCTACAACTCTGGGGGTCAGGCACGGGCTGCCGTGGCAGGTGGGGTCGTTGATTTTATCGTTATTAGTGCAAAGGGCAGTGAGAGTATCCGTGAATATATAATTCCCCAAGCGGTGGTTAGCGATCAGCCCAATGAGAGCTGGGGAGTTCGGACGTTGAATCAGGTATTGGCGAGTAAAGCTGTGGATATACCTGTTTTACCCGGCTCGATTAGGGGATTTGCGACCTCTGCCCAATTTAAGCGCGACTACCCTGAACGGTTTGAAAAAATCACTAGGGCGTTTGCAAATGCCCTTGCCAATCAGGAGTTGCAAGCGTTGCTTGATAGGGGAGATATAGGACGGCGCTGGGTGGGGCCAGAGCGTTCCTCGGCAGTGATTAAAACTAATTTTGAGCTGATATCAAAATACAGTTATTTGATTCAATAATAGAATACGGCTGACAAATGTGATGAAAACAACCCGTTTTAATAGTCATCAGATGGCAGATCTTGCGGTGCTTCTTACCCTTTTTTGCTTGGTGCTATGGTACTTCTGGGATGCCTATAGCGCCTCAAATGAGGTGTTAAATCTGATTTTGATTCTGCCAGTGACATTCATTGTGCTGGTATTGTGCGCAATAGAATTTATCGGCCAGATAAATAATAGGGATGTTGAGCAACCGGAACTTGATCCTGTTGCGACGATACTGCCCGTGGTGTCATTATTTGCGGGGTATGTTATCACGCTGCCGTGGTTGGGTTTTGATGTAGGCACTTTTTTATTTATCTCGCTTTTCTTGTGGTTTCATGGCGAGCGCCGTTGGCAATGGGTATTGGGCTATGGTCTTTGCGCCGCTACTCTGATGGCATTGTTTTTCGCAGCAATGTTGCCCTATCCGATGCCAATGTTGTTGATGGCAACGGATTATTAAGGAGCCGCTATGATTGATTTTGAAGCACTCAATAGCGGTTTGGATCTGCTGTTTACCAGTTTTACTCCCTGGCTAATTGTTATCCCCGGCATACTTATTGGCCTTATATTTGGTGCCATTCCCGGTTTGCAGATATCTATGGCGATGGCGATATTCTTGCCGGTTACCCTGTATATGAGTTTTATGCAGGCCATGCTATTTTTAACGGCGATATTTACCGGGGGGAGTTTTGGCGGCAGTATTCCGGCGATTTTAATGAATATTCCCGGTACATCCTCCGCTATAGCCACGGCATTTGACGGTTATCCCATGTCTCGCAAGGGGCAACATAATGTTGCATTGGGTATTGCCCTCGGCTCCTCCTGTATTGCGGTAATCATCGGTTACACCATATTATTTTTCATGATCCAACCGATTTCTGAAATGGTGCTTCGAATGGGCCCAGCGGAAATGGCGGCGGTAATCCTCTGGGGCATCACACTGATAGCCAGTCTCAGTGGTGCGCAGGTTACCAAAGGTATTATTGCCGGACTTATAGGATTGCTGGTGGGTACAGTGGGTTACGGGGAAGCTGGGGTGGCCAGGGGCACCCTAGATAGTGTCTACTTGCTTGATGGTATTCCTGCGATTCCAGCAATGATGGGCATGTTTGCGGCATCTGAGCTGTTCAAGCTGGTGAATATCCAATATCTGGTTGCCGATAGCAGTGCTCGCAAAGTCAGTGTGAAAATTATTTTCGAGTCTTTTAGAAAAGCGGTTACCTACCCCTGGGTAATTTTGCGCGGCAGTTTTATCGGTGTGTTTGTCGGCGCTGTGCCCGGTGTGGGCTCATCTGTTGCCAATCTACTTTCCTATATCGAGACTAAGCGCAAGCACAGTGAACCTGAGTCCTTTGGTCAGGGTAATCCGGCGGGAGTTGTTGCGTCTGAAGCAGCCAACAGCACCTCGGAAGCGGGTTCGATGGCAACGCTCTTGGCGTTGGGTATTCCCGGTGGCGGCGCCACTGCGGTAATGCTAGCGGCATTTGCTATGCATAATATTACCGGAGGCCCGCAGTTTATTCGTGAACAGACAGATATTGTTTACGCCATCATTTTTGCAAACCTCGGGCAGGCTTGCTTGCTGATTATTCTGGGACTTCTCTTTATTCCGGTGCTCGCCAATATTGTGAAAGTGCCCATGACTTACCTGATTCCCTCAGTGCTATCACTGGCGGTATTTGGTGCCTTCGGACTGACTGGAAACATGACGGGTCCGATTACTGTGATGGTATTTGCAATTATTGGCTGGTTGTTCAAGCGCTACAACTATTCGGTGCCTGCCGCAGTGATCGGTATACTGTTGGGTAATATGGCTGAGAGCAACCTAATCTACTCCTACCAAATCAGCGGTGGGCAGTGGTCTTATCTGTTGGAGCGACCTATTACTATGGGCATCATAGCGCTCCTGTTTGTCTCGTTATTGGGCGGTAAGTTAGTGCATTGGTTGACCAGCCGAGTCAATACTCAGGCTGATGCTTGAATTTCTAGGAGTTTCAGAAACCGTCCTGCTGATAATTGCGCTGGCCGCTTTTGCAACCGGTGCGCTGCATGGCGCTACAGGCTTGGCAGGTGGCGTCACAATGACGGCGATTTTGTCTCATATAGTTGGCATCAAAGTAGCTGTTCCGATTATGACCTGCGCGCTGTTATTTAGTCATGCCAGTCGTATTGGGTTGTATTGGAATGATACAGACTGGCCAATAGCGCGGCGGGTGTTATTGTTTGGCTTGCCGATGACAGTGGTTGGTGCACTGATATTTACAGTTTTGCATGCGCAGGTAGTTGCGCTGATATTTGCTGCTGTGCTGGTGTTATCTTTTCCGATTAAATTCTGGGTCCATGCAAAAGGCATGAGGACTGGACCGAAAACCCTTGCCGCTGCCAGTAGTGTATGGGGAATTTTGGCGGGAAATGTAGCTGGCCCCGGCTTTTTTCTGGCACCCTTTTTGCTGGGCACTGGTATGAACCGGTTGGCCTTTGTCGGATCGATGGCGACAATTGCTTTAAGTATGAACTTACTCAAGCTATCTGTGTTTAGTTTTACCGAGTATGTGGATGCGCGTATCTTTACTCTGGGGGTGTTGATCGGATTGATATCCATTCCGGCGAACTGGGTGGGTAAGGCGGTGTTGGAGCAAATGAGCGATCACCAACATACTCTAGTTGTCGATGGGCTAACCATTCTTATGATCCTGAATTTTGTCTACCTGGCACTGGGATACTAAGATAACTTGCCTAAGTATATTTCGGCCGGAGTGATTGTCGATGAAGATCTCTGCAAATCTGTGGATAGATTTTATGACTTCGGCGCTGCTCAATCGGCCCATCACCGGCTTAGACAGGAGTGTGCTGAAATAGGCAGCGAATGCAGGTGCCCCGATTGTTGTCTCCACTGGTGATTTCCATCTTTCCATGATGTACCAGAGTAATCTCTTTTACAATTGCCAGACCCAGGCCTGAACCGTCTTCGTCATCGTGTGCGCGAAAGAAGCGCTCTGTGACCAGTTGGCGCAGTTCTTCGGGGATGCCCGGGCCTTGATCTTTGATTTCAATCACTGAATTATCTCCATCTAAATAGGTTGAAACTTCGATAATTTTATCTGACGGAGAGTATTTTTTGGCATTTTCTAGCACATTGCTAAGCATTTCTAATAGAAGTTGCTCATCGCCCTGAATAACTGCTGGCGCTAAATTATTGGTTATCTGGCTGGCTTTTGCCTCTTCTTTAAACCGTTTAATTCCTTTGTGTGCAATCAGGGCAAGATCGATTTTTTGATGACTAGGATTGCCATAGGATTTAGATTCAGAATAACTGAGTTGCAGTAATTTGTTGGCGAGTCTGCCCACTCTATCAGCACTCTGTTTTACCTTGCGTATATTAGATTTTGAGTCTTCAGTATCTGCCTTGCGCAGAGCGAGCTCAGACTGTAGTGTCAATGCTGTAATAGGTGTGCGCAATTGATGAGCAGCATTTTCCAGAAAACGCTTAGTCAGGGAGATTTGATTACCCAGGCGATCAAAAAGCTGATTGACTGTATGTGATAGGGTTTCAATTTCTTTTGGCAAATGAGCAGTTTCAAGTGGCGTAAGATCATGAATGTCTCTTGCATTAAGTGCGATTTGTAATCTTTTAAGAGGTCTCAATGCCTGCGATATTCCCATAGAGAACAGTAAAGTTACAATGACGATAAGTATAAAGACACGCAATAGATTGTCAGTCAGTGCGTCTAAAACAAAGTTATTGCGCTCTTCAAGTGTTTGCGCAACATAGGTACTTGACCAACCGCTGAACTGCGGTCGGTCGGAAAACATGGACACGGCGATTACACGCACCTGTTGTCCCAGATATACGGCATCATATAATTCAATATGGTTGTTAATTTGTTTAAGCCCGCCCTCAGGCTGTGGCATGTCGCTATACCCAACCAGAAAACTCCCATTGGGACCCAATACTTTGTAATAAAGTTTATCTGTGGTGCTTTTGCGGATTAGCTCTAAGAGATCTATGGATAATAAATCACCTTCCGAGGCAACAGCGTATTCTGAAATGCTGAGTGCTAGTGAGACCAACATCTTGTCATATAATTCGGTCGACGTGTTCTTGGCTTGGTAATATAGAGTATATATATGGGCAACGGAAAGTAAAACCAGAGGGATTAGCAGCCACCTGAGCAGTCTGCCCTTAAGTGTCTGGTTAGTGTCAGAGTTCAGAGTGAGCCTCAAGCACATAACCCAGACCGCGGCGTGTTGTAATTTTTATATTGCAATGGGATAATTTTTTCCTCAATCGATGAATATAGATTTCAATACTAGAGATGTCTGCTTCATCATTAAAGTTGAAAATATTTTCGGCCAGACGTTCTTTGCTGACAACCTGACCATTTTTCTGCATAAGTATTTCTAATACTGCCCGTTCTCTTCCTGACAAGTCAATATGCTCTTTTTTGAACAAAAATTCTCTAGTAATTTGGTCAAAAATGAGGTCGCCCAGCGCTATAGTTGGCGAGCTGGAGGCGAATTTTCGTCTCAACAAGGCTCGTACTCTGGCTTCAAATTCATCTAAGGCGAAAGGTTTTACCAAATAATCATCTGCCCCTAGATCGAGCCCAGATATTCGCTCCTCTACAGAAATTCGTGCTGAGATAATCAAAATTGGGATGGAAATTCCATCGTTGCGAATTTCCCTCAATGCGTCGAGTCCGTCCATGTCAGGCAGGCTTAAATCCAAAACTGTGATGTTATAATCAGCTACTGAAAGAGCGCTTTTTAAAAATTTCCCTTGTTGAAACCAGTCGCTGGTAATGCCAATATCCGCCAAGCATTGCACTATGCACTCGGCAATATCGCTGTTGTCTTCAATAATCAATGCGCGCATTGGCAAATTTGTAAAGTGAAATATTTGACTCTATGTTAGAGGACTAAGGCTTGCTTTGGAACTTTTTTATTCTATTGGTTGTCGGTTGCACTAGATTTTTTGCTGGGTTAGATTGGTTCGGTTTCTGAAGAATTACTTTTTAATTAGTTATTAGTTTATGAGGAAAAAATGCAGAAGTGTGCTTTTACTGTTTTGGGTTATTTGCTGGTATTTATGTTTTTTCCATTACTACAGGCTCAGGAAAAGCCAATAGATTTCAGTGGCAAAACCATAGACTTTATTATCCCAATTCTGCCCGGCGGTGGTACAGACGCTTGGGCAAAATCAGTGTTACCTCATTTTTATCATTATATGCCTGGTAATCCTGTCATCAACATCTTAAATATCCCTGGGGGCAATGCCACCAAAGCAGCTAATGAATATGCCGAGATGGATCGGCTAGATGGCACATCAGTTCTTGTAACAGGTGACTCTACTCAGCTTTCCTACATTTTTGATGATTCAAGAGTGCGTTATGATTTTTCTCAATGGAAGCCAATTTTGGCCTATCAAGCTGGAATGGTGGTTTATACCTCAGCCTCGATGGATGTTAAAGATATCGACGAATTGACAAAAACAAAAGATCGACACTTAGTATTAGCCAGTATGGCGCCAACCTCGGCAGATTTATTTGTACTGCTTGCTTTTGATATGTTGGGACTGGAGATCAGTCCCATTTTTGGAACGCCGGGACGCGGTGAGGCGCGCCAGATTTATTTGCGTGGTGAAGCGAATATCGATTTTCAAAGTACAGTAGCCTATGTTAAGTATGTTAAACCAGATCAAGATGCGGGTAGGGCCGTACCTCTATTTACTTTGGGGTCTTTCGATAAAAATATGAACTATGTGCGTGATCCTATGTTTCCGCAATTACCTAATGTAGCAGAGTTGTACCAACATGTTCATGGTGAGTTGCCTAGTGGAGAAGCATGGGACGCTTGGCTTGAACTATACGGTGCCGGTGGCGGGTCGCTGAAACTGTTGCTTTTACCCAGATATACTGATGAGTCTGTAATTAAGGTCTACAAGAATGCTATTGATAAAATGATCAGCGACTCTAATTTTCAATCTGATGTCGCTGATCTTTTAGGTCCGCGGGCCATGGTCTCAGGTAAGGATGCAGAGGCTTTATTAAAATCTCGCACCACAGTTTCTGATAAAACCCGACAGTGGATCAAGAATTGGATCTTTGAGCGTTACCAAGTTCGCTTATAATATTTGCATACATACCCTCCCTGTGACCGACAAACCTTTAATTAGAAAGCTAGTTGAAAGCTTCGCACTATTAAAATCTGAAGCTTGGCAGGAGTGTTTTTTGTTCTTGCCAAAAACAATAAAACTAATTGGGGGGATATCTCTATTATGAATATCAACATTAAAAAACAACAATTTACTCTGACTAAGATGGCAGCTGCTCTCGCCATAGTGGTAGGGTCGTTACCCTTAGCTGCTCAGGCTCAAGACGAGTCGATGGTAGAGGAAGTAGTGGTAACAGGTTCAAATATTCGACGTAACCGTGATTTCGAAACACCTTCGCCGATTGAGACTGTTGGTCAAGACAAGATCGAAGCAGCAGGTGTTGGTCAGATGCAGGATATGCTTAAGTTGCTGCCTTCCAATGCGGGTTCAGATCTAGCCGGCGGCCGAAAGGCACAGGGCACTTCTCAGTTCAGCCTGCGTGGTCTGGGTGTAGGCGGTACATTGACACTGATCAATGGTCGTCGAGCGGGTATTTCACCTATTTCGACAGATCAAGGGTTTTTCTTTACCGACATTAACCAGTATCCGACTAATATGATCGAAAGCGTTGAAGTATTAAAAGATGGTGCTTCTGCTACCTACGGATCAGATGCAGTGGGTGGTGTTGTCAATATAATTACGCGCTCAAATTTTGAGGGTTTTGAAATTGGCGCTGAAATGCGTGACAATGAAAATAATCCAGCTAAAAGCTTAAATGCTGCCTTTGGCCACTCTTTTGATGGCGGTCACTTTAGTATATTCACTAACTACTATACCCAAGATGGCGGGTCTCGAGGCGATTATGATTGGTTGGTTGAGCGCTCTCAAGGTAGATCGTTTGTGCCTTCAGATAACCAGTACGACTCATCAACAGGTGCGGGTCGTTATAACTTAGCGGTTGACTCGGATGGTGATGGTTACTATGAGCGGACCGGTGATACTGTGGCTGATCCCCACTGTGGTGAACCAGGTGCTATGAGTGGCTATGTCAATACTTTTCTTGACGGTACCAACTGCCGCTATATGTTCCTTGATCAGCGTGCATTGATTGGTGATGAGACTCGCTTACAGACATTTGCGCAGTTTGATTACAATCTGTCTGATGATACCAAGATCTTTGCCGAAGCCAGTTTCTCAAGTAACGAAGTTGTGGATATTATCGGTGGTGCACCGCTAGATATTCGAACTGATGATGGCGGGTTCTATGTACCGGGAGACCATCCATTTAACTACTTCATATCTAATGGAGATGGGGGTATTGCATGGGACCCAGATGCGGTAGCAGCTGATCCAACTCAAGCTGTTGGTGTTATTTTCCGTGGTCGTCCATTGACTAACTTTGATGGTGATCTAGCTGAAGATATCGAGAAAAACTTTGAAAATACGCGTCTCTCATTCGGTTTTGATACTCAGCTAAACGAGGACTGGAGCCTATATGCCTCTTACATGTATGCACGCTCTCTAATGACTGATGTGCTTCCTCGTAACTGGAACCAGCATAAGTTCCGTGAAGCGATCGGTAGCGGACGATGGAATCCATTTGGTAGCTTCTGGGCTACCCCAGATGCGGTCTCTGTTAAGGATGGTGTTACCACAGCGGGCAATACTGTATTTGGCCCCTACACTGAAACTGATCTAGGTCAGTTTGCTGCATACCGAACCTTTGTTCGAGAAACTTATCAGGAAGTTTTTGAGGCAACACTCAGCGGCGACCTGTTTGAGTTAAATGGCAATACCGTGGTCGCTGCATTTGGTGTGCAACATCGTGACACCGAGTACACCGAGATTGCGGATAGTGCTCAGAGCTTCCAGCAAGGTGGTTATGAAGATCATGTGTTCTCCATCAATGGCGCGGCCCAAGATGTGCTTGCGCTCTATGGTGAAGTTCTGATTCCAGTAAGCGATGATCTTGAAGTACAGGTAGCACTTCGTCGCGAAGACTATGGTGATGATCAAGGCGGCAGTACCACAGACCCAAAAATTGGTTTCAGATGGCAGGCTTCTGACGATCTCCAGTTGAGAGGTTCTTATGGTACTTCATTCCAGGCTCCTTCTGTTCGCAATATTGCAGGTGCTGGAGGTGGTGGCGCACTAGCTGACTCGATCACCCAATCAGTATTTGATGCTGGTCCAGGTTCTGCTTGTGGCGGTGATGAAGATAATTTCAATGTGTCCACTACAACTACGGGTGGTAATCTGGATCCGCAGACAGCGACCAACTTTAATCTTGGAGCCGTATATACCAATGATTCATTTACTGGTTCTATTGATTACTGGAACTATGATTATGAAGATCTGATTGGTCCAGGTGAATCCGCTGCTTCAATACTTGCAAATGAATGTAGCAATGGCAAGTATACTCCAGACTCAAGGGTTACCCGTGATGCCAATGGTCAGGCTATTTCTATAGTTAATTCATTTACCAACCTAGGCGGTGTTAAGGCTGACGGTATTGATGTCAGTGCAAACTATCTGATTGAAGGCATTGCTGACGGTGAACTGAGCCTAAGCGCAAATTTGACGCTAATTAATAGCTATGATGTTGATAAAGGCGATGGTAGCCCAATCTTTGATGGCGCTAACAACCGCAACACATCATTTGGTCAGTTGGGTTCAGTACCCGATACGCGCTTAAATTTGGGTGCAGACTGGCGTAGTGAAAACCGTACGTTTAGCCTTACAGCTCGACATATTGGTGGTTACGATGATCGCACACCAAGTAATACCTACGACGCTATTGACTCGCTAACTGTTTGGGATGTGCAGTACTCGATTTCTATGGATGGCACTATAGGCAGTGGAGTGACTGATTTGGCTGTTGGTGTCAACAATTTGACTGATGAAGATCCACCAGCAGTTGATCGCAGTAGTGCTAATGGTCGTCGTGCCTTTGATAGCCAAGTCCATGATCCTCGCGGTCGCATTATATACTTGCGCTTGAAGCACACTTTCTAAGGATTAAGATAGCGTGAATAAATTAAAGGGTGACATCCAGAAATATAATAGGGTGCACCCTTTATCTCTCGTAAGTGAATTTTCACTGTATATCTTAGGGAAGCGATTAGCCGCAATCACAATGATTGCGGCTTTTTTCTTTTTACACTCACAGACAATTTATGCTGCTTCCGGCAGTATCTTACAGCAACTCAATCACTGTGCTGGCATTGCCAGCAATCAGTCGCGCCTTCGTTGCTACGATGATATTACTCAGACTAAAGATGCTGATGCCGATTTGAGTAATCAGCCCTTAAAACCCATGGCAGCAGTAGACAAGGTTGCTTCTACAGAATCGCCAAAAACCTCATTTGGTGAGAAGTACCTGGAAAAAAAGGCATCTAAAACCCAGGATATAACCGTTGCTCTCACATTGAATAAAGCCTACAGAAATAAACGCAAACTGTGGGTATTTGAATTTACAAACGGTCAGATTTGGCAGCAGCTTGAGATTCAATACATCAAGGTACCAAAAGCGTTAAATACTACGGTCACTATTTCTTCAGGCATATTTGGTAGCTATGATTTGAGGGTAGGTGACAATGGACGACCTATTAAAGTTAAGCGGCTCAAATAATTGGCTTGAGGTTAAGCCCTATTGATTCAGTAAAGCCAAAATGTAGTTTGACAGTTAATTTACTATCTAATGCATAAAGCTGACATTTAACCCAATAATTTATTCTAAATTTTCCCCATCCAATCCCAGTGTAATAAAGCGTTTTCGTTTATTTTTAGTCGTTTTTTACTGCTTGTATTTTTGTCTTATGGACTGCATTTAACTGATCAATGGTGAGGGTAGTTCCATCTCAGTCCTACAGTAATAAGTTTACAGTCTGACACAGGGTTAAATCGTCACTAAAAACCGTTACAATCAACCCATGGCTTTTGACTCCCAATCTCTGCTGAAATCCCTTACGCGAAGGCCGGGTATCTATCAAATGCTCGATAGCAGCGGTGCGGTGCTCTACGTGGGCAAGGCGAAGAACCTCAAGAATAGAGTCAGTAGCTACTTCCGAAAGTCCGGTCTGAGTCCCAAAACCGCAGCATTGGTCAAACGCATAGAACAAGTGGATGTCACGGTAACCGAGACTGAAACAGAAGCATTGATTCTTGAGCATAATCTAATCAAACAGTATCGCCCGCCATTTAATATTTTGATGCGCGACGATAAGAGCTACCCCTATATCTTTCTCTCCGATCGCGATCAGTGGCCGAGACTAGCCTTTCATCGCGGCCCGAAGAAAACCAAAGGAAGCTACTTTGGCCCCTTTCCCAGTGTTAACGCAGTGCGCGAGAGTATGGGCTTTTTGCAAAAGACTTTTAAAGTGCGCCAGTGTGAGGATGTGTTCTTTAAAAATCGCTCGCGTCCCTGTCTGCAGTATCAAATCAAGCGCTGTACGGCGCCCTGTGTGGATTTGGTCAGCGAACAGGACTACGCGGCGGATGTTGAGTTGACTCGCCTGTATCTGGATGGCAAGGCCGATAAAATTTTAAAACAACTTGAGTTAGAGATGGAGCAGGCTTCCATAGACCTCAATTTTGAGCGCGCGGCAGAATATCGTGATCAGATCTCAGCGTTGCGCCAAGTTCAGGCGCAGCAGGTTATTGAAAAGGGCAAGGGTACCATCGATGTGGTGGCTGCCGCAGTCACCGAGGGTCAGGCCTGTGTGCATATTTTGTATGTGCGGCAGGGACGGATTCTCGGCAGCCGCAGCTACTACCCCAAAGCTCCACTAGTCAGTCATCCCCAGGAGCTACTGGACGATTTCCTGCCATTTGTATACTTGGAGGGCGGTGCGCGCCCCGATCTGCCAAAGGAAATTATTCTCAGTCACCAGATCAATACCGCGGATATCCTATGTGAAGCTCTGCAGCAACAGATAGGGCGCAGAGTGGATATCCGACACGCAGTGCGCGGGTTTCGCGCCAAGTGGTTGGAGTTGGCTCTGCGCACTGCAGAGCAGAACCTCAGTGCTAAATTGGCCTCTAAAAAGACTCAAGAGCAGCGCTTTGAATCGCTGCGTGACACCTTGGGCATGGACCAGTTGCCGCAACGCATCGAATGCTTTGATATCAGCCACAGTAGCGGTGAGGCCACCGTGGCCAGCTGTGTGGTGTTTGATGCCAGCGGTGCGGTTAAAACGGATTATCGGCGCTTTAATATAGAGGATATACAGCAGGGGGACGATTACGCGGCAATGGCTCAGGCGATCCGTCGGCGCTTTACCCGACTTAAGCGAGGTGAGGGCAAAATCCCGGATATCTTACTCATTGATGGTGGCAAGGGGCAACTTAGCTCGGCTCAAGATGTGCTCACCGAGCTGGGTGTAGTGGGGGTGATGCTATTGGGTATTGCTAAGGGCACAACCCGAAAACCTGGGTTTGAGACCTTGATTATCGCCGATGAAAACTATCGAGTGATCAACAGTCCTCAGCAGTCGGCGCTGCATTTATTGCAGCAAATTCGCGATGAAGCCCACCGCTTTGCGATTACTGGCCACAAACAGCGCCGAGATAAAAAACGCCGCACCTCACCCCTCGAGGGAATTCCCGGCGTAGGCCCCAAGCGTCGCCGCGATGTATTGAAGCATTTTGGCGGTATTGCCGAAGTTAAGCGAGCCAGTGTTGCAGATTTACTGAAAGTGCCTAATATTAATAAAAAGGTTGCTGAAGCAATTTACAGTGCCCTGTACAATGACTGAGTCGTGCACCAGAAGTCCTGCTCATTTGACCGTTCGGAGTATTAAATAAACCATGTGGAATTTGCCCAATATACTGACCCTGTTGAGAATCGGCATGATTCCCCTGTTTATCGTGGTCTACTACCTGCCGTGGAGCTGGGCGCCGCTGGTATCGGCAGCGATTTTTGGTATCGCCGCTCTCACCGACTGGGTGGACGGTTATTTGGCGCGCAAGTTGGGGCAGGTTACACCCTTTGGGGCCTTTTTGGATCCAGTGGCGGATAAGCTAATTGTGGTCGCCGCGCTGGTGATGTTGCTGGAAATTCACTCCACCCCATGGTTTGCGCTGCCCACCGTGATTATTATTGGTCGCGAGCTAGTGATCTCAGCACTGCGCGAGTGGATGTCCCAGAGAGGGGTTGGCGAAGCGGTTGCGGTGTCAATGTTGGGTAAGGTTAAAACCTGGGTGCAAATGGTGGCGATTATTTTATTGCTATTGGCCACACCAGACCACCCGACGCTATATGCTATAGGCATGGTGGCCATTTATATAGCGGCACTGTTAACACTCTGGTCAATGATAGTCTATCTGAGGCAAGCTTGGCCGCAACTGCAGGGACAGGCAGGCGATTGATTGTCGCTATCGATGACCTCCCTAGATCAAGCTCAGAGTGGCGAGCGCTTCATTGTGAATTAAAGTTGCCCATAAATTAAATCAGATAGCATTGGCAGTTGATTTATTGCCGTTATTCCCTAGAATAGCGGGCTCTTAAACAGCCGGCGGATTGAGATCCCTTTTCGCCATTTTAAGTACTAAGGCGCAGTAGCAAAGTGGTAATGCAGTGGACTGCAACTCCGCGATCGTCGGTTCGATTCCGACCTGCGCCTCCATTTAAAATACACCCTGAAAATTGCCCGGGTGGCGAAATTGGTAGACGCAAGGGACTTAAAATCCCTCGGTGGCAACACCGTGCCGGTTCAAGTCCGGCCCCGGGCACCATTTCCCTCATAGCCAAAGTGCAGACGATACCTCTGCATATCGTGCCTTGTAGCTATTGTTAAATTTCAAGGTTATGCTGTAACATCACTCAAGATCAAAAATAGCGAATACAAATCTCCCGCGCCACCTGTGGTGCCCACTTTTTAAAGTGATTATTGATTGGTCGGGCTCTATGAGACTTAAAAGCAAAAACCTTATTTTCTCTGTGCTGATGGGTTTTTCTGGGTTAGCCCATGTTGCTTATGCAAGCCAGCAAAGCAGTAGCCTAGATGCTCATGTCCATGGGCTTTCAGAGCTTACAATTGCAATGGATAATGATGTTTTAGAGATTCAATTTGCATCTCCCGCTATGAATCTACTTGGCTTTGAATATAAGGCCAGTAGTCAGAAAGAGGTTGCCACTGTTAAAAAGGTTGAGTCTTTATTGCTTCAGCATGACCAGCTTTTTTCACTATCTAACGCAGACTGCAAGCCTGTGAGTACCAGCGTTGATCTGTCTGACCAAATTGATAATGATGACCATGAATACCACGATGATCACCAAGATCACGATGATCATAAAGAGCATCATGGTCATAAAGGTCACCAAGCCGATAATCACCACCATAATGATCATGACGACCACAGCGATCATAAAAAGCATAGCGACAATGAGAGCCACAGCGAAATTGTGGCGACCTATAGTTATCAATGTAAAGACGCCTCTGAGTTGTCTTCGCTCAAAGTTTTATTATTTGAGTCCTTTGCGGGTATTGATGAGCTTCAGGTATTGTGGGTAATGCCAACCAAGCAGGGCTCGATAATGCTTAAACCAAGCAGTGATGTTATCGATTTCAAATAAATAGCTTTAAGTGCTTTTTTAGTGAATTGTTACTGATCATTGCTTTCAACCAGTTCTCATTTTGCTATAAAATTCGTCCTCTTCTAAATATCCGATAGAGAAATAAAAATGGATAAAGGCGAAATCACAGCACTGTTTGATCAGTGGAACAGCGCGCTCCAAACTGGTGAACCAAAGAAGGTTGTATCCCTTTACGCAACCAATGCCATACTGTTACCTACAGTTTCCAATCAGGTTCGTCACAACCATGATGAAATTGAAGATTACTTTGTTAATTTCCTTGCCAAGGGTCCTCAGGGAGAAATTGATGAGTCAAATGTGCGCATCTTTGACGATTTATCAATCAACTCTGGCGTCTATACATTCACATTTAATGATGGAGCTAAGGTTCAGGCCCGTTTTACCTTTGTGTACCGCTGGAATGGAAAACGCTGGTTGATTATTGAGCACCATTCCTCTGCGATGCCCGAGTAAGCTTCCCGGATTCCTCAACCCATCTATTGATAGTGTTTCCCATGGCTCGATTATTTGTAGACAATTTGACGGTTATCGATTTTTCGTACCTCGATATTGAACGCGGTGTGGTAGGCGAGTCATGGATTGTTGATATTGAGCTGGTTGGAGGTCTCGATGATCAGGGAATGGTATTTGATTTTGGCAAAGTGAAAAAACAAATTAAGCAATTTATTGATGCCGAGATTGATCACCGTTTGCTAGTGCCCACTGTTTCACCGAGCTGTAAAACTTATCACTCAAATGATCAAATTCAGATCGAATTTCCGTTAACCACCGGTGAGGTTATCACTTATCAATCCCCAAAAGACGCAGTTTTGTTGGTTGACGCACCCAACATTGATAGTGAAAGTCTCGGCAGAGATTTACAGGACCGAATCAAAGCATTTCTACCCGATAATGTAACCGCGGTACTAGTAACTCTGCGCATTGAGGATATTAGGGGTGCTTACTATCACTACACCCATGGCTTACAAAAGCATTTAGGCCAGTGCCAGCGAATCGCTCATGGCCATCGCTCTCGCATTGAGATTAGAATCAACGGCAATCGCAACGCGCAACTCGAAGCGCACTGGGCAGATAGATTGAAAGATAGCTATATAGCCACTGAGGCGCATATCACTGAAGAATTTGAGCTTAATGGTATTCCGCACACAGGTATGGCTTACACCGCTAAGCAGGGTGAGTTTGCTATAAGCCTGCCAAGCGCCCGAGTATTTACTATGCCCATGGAAAGTACTGTGGAAAATATAGCCAATTATCTGGCGGCTATAATCGCAAAAGAAAATAAACTGGATGTAGTCGTTAAAGCCTATGAAGGGCCTGATAAAGGTGCCTTTGGCGAGGCCAATTATCTATCGGATATTAGTTGATCCTAAGTTGTTGAACAATGAGCGTCTAGGTGGCTATGGTTAGTGCTGTTGACACCAATATCGCCACTTGCTCTCTGCATTTTCCTGCCTAACTTAATTTATCCATCATAGGGCTTATAGCTGTGCATCTCTAGGCTATATGCTGCGACTGCCATATCATTTTCGACTAGTGCGGTGCTGATAATCCCTGAAATCCAGAAGGGATAGGACAGAAACTCCAGTGTTAAGCCCTCAGGGGCACTGACATAGATAATCTGATTCGGTGGCGGGGGTGGGGTATGAATACAAGCGCCAAAGTAGGGCACCAGGAAGAACTCAGTGATAACTTGTTGGTCATCAAATTCCAGAGGCACAACAAACCCTGGGATGCGAACTGCTTGTCCATCCATTTCTGGCATAACCTTTGTCGAAACAAGGGCCTGCTGATAACGGCTATCGCTGTCACTAGCAATTTGATTCTGAATTTGGTCGATAATCTGATCTTCAAATGAGCCGTCCTCTATCTCATTTAAGCTCAGAGGCGGGTTGACCAGTGCATCTAAATCATCTTCTGGTATCAAGTCATCCCAGTGAGCAGTTGTGTAAGTAATGTTATCCGATGATTCGATGCTAGATTTGGCTGAGTTTGTCTCTTCAGCAACCAAAATTCCACCTGCAAATACAGCTGAAAGCATTATTGCCAGAGAGGGGTAATTAACCAGTTGCAGAATGAGTTTTTTCAATTTTATCGGCTATCTTTACGCGCTTTTGATAAGACTTGCTGTCAATACAGCGTTTCCTCAGTATATCACCCCAATTTTGCCAGTGTTAGCCTGCCGGTGCTTAATTTAAAGGCGTTAATGTTATTAGGTATAAACTCAGTGTATGATTTATTCTTTGAAATTCCATACAAACTTTACACCTAAGGTTGCCGAGGAGCACAATGGCCATTGATTTTGCCAATATTCGCTTTAGCTACCCAGGTCGACCTGATCGTCCCGTATTAAATATACCCAGCTGGTGTGTGACCGCTGCTGAGCAAGTATTTGTTTGCGGCCCCTCTGGCGGCGGAAAATCAACGCTGTTGGGTCTTCTTAGTGGTCTGCTTCAACCCGTCGAGGGTGAGCTAACGGTTCTTAATCAGCGCCTCGATCTTATGACAGATCGGCAGCGTGATCGGTTTCGCGCAGCCCATATAGGTTATGTGTTTCAGCAATTTAATTTGATGCCCTATCTCAGTGCAATGGACAATATTTTGCTGGCAACGCGTTTTTCGTCGTCTAAAGGCAAAAGCGCATTAAAGAATGAAATCAAAGCACTTTTTAGCACCTTAAACATAGATGAAACTCTGTGGTACACAGCGGCCAGTCAACTCAGCGTAGGGCAACAACAACGGGTGGCCATAGCCCGTGCATTGATTAACAAGCCGCAGTTGCTGATTGCGGATGAGCCAACTTCATCCCTTGATCAAGCCAACCGCGATGCATTTATGGCGCTCTTGATGTCGACGGTCGCGGAAAACCAAATGACCCTTATATTTGTAAGCCATGACCTGTCTCTGTCCGGCTACTTCAGTCAAGTTCAGCAGCTCAGCGACTTTAATCAATTAGAGGGTGCTAAATAATGCTCGCTAGACTCGCATTGCATAGCTTAATTAACCGCAAAGGTTCGGTAATGCTCTCATTGGCGGCAATGACTGTGAGTGTATTTGTGTTGTTTGGTGTGGAACATATCCGGCACCAGACCAAAGAGAATTTTTCCAGTACCGTATCTGGTGTCGATCTAATTGTTGGCGCTCGAACGGGCAGCCTAAACTTGCTGTTGTACTCGGTGTTTAGAATTGGCTCGCCAACTAATAATATCCGCTGGGAAACCTATGAAAATATCGCCAGCGATAACAACGTTAAATGGGCCATCCCTATTTCTCTGGGCGATTCACACCGGGGTTATCGTGTATTGGGCACCACTAAGGATTATTTTAAACATTTCAGTTATGGCAAAAAAAACCGACTAGCGCTAGCCAGTGGGCGTGAGTTTGATCAGTTGTTTGATGTGGTACTGGGTGCTGAAGTTGCTAGAAAGCTAAGCTATCAGTTAGGTGACAAAGTGGCTCTAGCTCATGGCATCGGTGCAACCAGTTTTAGTAACCACGACGATAAGCCCTTTACGGTGGTGGGTATTTTGGCTGCCACCGGCACCCCCGTTGATCAGACTCTGCATGTGAGTTTGCAAGGTATAGAGGCCATCCATATTGATTGGCAGCAGGGTGTAAAGGTATCTAGAAGCAATCTCACCGTAGAGCAATTGCAACAGGCTAACCTACAGCCTAAAAGCATCACCGCATTTATGCTTGGCTTAAATTCAAGAATGGCCACTTTTAAGGTTCAACGATCAATTAATGCCTATGCACAGGAGCCGGTGGTGGCCATTCTGCCAGGGGTTGCCTTATCTGAGCTCTGGCAGATGATTGGTTTGCTAGAAAACACCCTGTTATTGGTTTCTGCCCTAATCTTTGTTGCCGCCTGTCTGGGTGTCAGCGCTATGCTACTTGCATCAATTCGGGAACGTCGTCGTGAAATACAGTTACTGCGCATTATTGGCGCGCCAGCACATTTTTTATTCCTGTTGATTGAGTTAGAAGCGCTGTTAATTACAATGCTAAGTTGTGTTCTGGGTGCTGGGCTTCTGGCATCTTGTTTAATGATCTTTCGGGATTACTTGATAGGCCAATTTGGACTGCATATTGAAGTAAACCTGCTCACTGGACAGAGCCTGTTGTTGATTGGAATTATTTTGCTCGCTTCGATTATTGTGGCTGTTATCCCCTCTCTGAGTGGGTTTCGTAAAGCAAAGTCAATTTGGGCGTAGGATCGCATTCTAGGACCAGTAAATCTGCACCTTGAGTCAGGGGCGGCACATTTTGATTAATAGACTTTGCTGTAGTAATGCAAATATCGTAAGTTCTCCAGATACTATCCAGAGTTATTTGATTAGCGCAGTAAGGTTAAATAACTCAAATCAGATGACCTTGACCTCATTGATGCTTGTTTTAAGGCTCCACTGATTTTAGCCTTCACTCTCGCGAATATATGGCTTTGAACTCATTGATTTTGGTTCAATTGGTTCCATTGATTTTGCTGACCGCATTGATTTATTATTAATTCATTAATTAATTTAATTAATTTAATTAATTGATTCTTGGTTTTCTAAATTTAAATGGACAAGCAAAGAAGGAATTTCATGAAAAACACTATCTTACTAAAAGTTTGGACCTTAGCTATTGCAACACTTCTGGCAAGCAGTGGGTGGGGCTTTACCACCAATAAAGACTCTCAGGTAACGGGTGCTGATTTCAAAATAACAAAAGGCCCCGAGGGGGGAGGCGATCTTACCTTTGAGAACAGTCTTATTTTCGATCCGCCTGCTGTTGGAGCAAATGCCGAGCCTTTTATATTAAAAGCCGCGGGCTCGGACGGTACACCGGTTCCGTTTAAAATCACAAGAACCACCCGTAATGGTCATACCCTTGGCGGCTGGAAAATGCAGGGAATAAACCAAGACTTTTATATGGCTTTTAAGCTTGGTGATAATGGTGCTGATAATATCTTGGACCTTAAGTCGTTTGGTGATATCAGGTTTTTTGCTGGAGAAGACAATAATGTGAACATGATCGTCAAGGGAGATGGCAAAGCAGTGATAGCAGGTGCTTTGGAAGCTGCATCCGCCGATTTCTCAGGAGAGGTTAAAGCTGCATCCGCCGATTTCTCAGGAGAGGTTAAAGCTGCATCCACTGTATTCACAGGACAAATGAAAGCTGATTCCGTTTTTGTCGATAATATTACGAACTCTCAAGTCGGTTATTTCAGACATAGAGTTTATATTGGCGGAACGTTATACGACGACAAGCGTCTACATGTTAGCGGACGTGCTGGCGGGTCTAGTAGCTGGGAAAATGAATCGGATCAACGCTGGAAAAAGGATATTAAAACCTTAGATAACAGCCTCAGTAAAATAGCCGCATTAAGGGGCGTCAGTTATCAGTGGAGACAGGATGAATTTCCCGATAAGCAGTTCTCTGAGGGTACACAGATAGGGGTTATCGCACAAGAGATCGAACAGATTTTTCCAGAGTTGGTTAGCGAAAACCATCAAGGCTATAAGTCAGTGTCCTATGCTAGTTTAGTTGCGCCACTCATTGAGGCGGTTAAGGCACTCAAACAGCAAAATGAATCCCAACAGGCTGCAATTGATGACCTAGCTGCAAGGTTGGATGCGCTGGAAAATAAGTGAGAATAGCAACCTTTGGAAGCGCAGGGTAAAAGTATAGGGATAGACACCTAACTAGTGGCCATTATCTTTTTGTCGTGCTGCGCTGTGGTTGCTATTTGTAAGATGATTCTCGGGGAGCAGCGGCATTGCAGGTGCCTGTATAGTGCAATGAGGGGAGACCTCGGGTATCAAACAGCAAGTAGCCTAAGCTCAATCCATTGATGATTAATCTGCATGCCATATCCATGTTCAATTGATGTTTGTTTCTGCCGCCGCTCTGCGCCGCGCCTTTTTCTCAGCCCGTCTTCGCTCGGTATCTTGCTGGGCGGCACTGCCGATATGGGATTCTCCGCGGGCTTTAGCCAATTTGACCTGTTTTTGCCGCTGGGCAAATCGCTGCTTCTGTTGCTCAGTCAGTTTGTCGTAACAATGTAAACAGGAGATGCCCTCCACATAGCTCTCTAGGGTCTTTTGCTGTTCAGTGATGGGCATACGGCAGGCGTGGCATTGATCGTAGGATCCAGATTTTAAGTTGTGATCCACAGTGACACGGTTGTCGAACACAAAGCATTCGCCCTGCCACAATGATTGGTCGACGGGGATTTCTTCAAGGTATTTGAGAATGCCGCCCTGGAGGTGGTAGACCTCGTCAAAACCCTGTTCTTTGAGGTAGGCGGTGGATTTTTCACAGCGGATACCGCCGGTGCAGAACATGGCAATCTTTTTATTTTTTTGGGGGTCGAGGTTGTGTTGCGCCCACTGGGGGAATTCGCGGAAAGTTGTAGTTTTGGGATCTACAGCATCCTTGAAGCTGCCGATCTGTACCTCGTAGTTATTGCGGGTGTCGACTACAGTGACGTCAGGGTCGGCAATCAGCTGATTCCAGTCCTGAGGTTTTACATAGGTGCCCACGGTGGTTTTGGGGTCTATGCCCTCGACGCCCATGGTGACAATCTCCCTCTTGAGTTTGACCTTGGTGCGGTAGAAGGGGATCTTATCATCGTAGGACTCTTTGCAATCGATATTTTCCAAGCCCGGCTGTTGATCCAGCCATGCCAGTAAATTATCAATACCTGCTCTGGTACTGGAAACCGTGCCATTTATACCCTCACTGGCCAGTAGCAGGGTGCCGAATACCTGATTGGCGTTCATCACCTCGAGTAATGGAGCGCGCAGTTGTTGGTAATCGGGGAGTGCCACAAATTTGTATAGGGCACAGGTGACGTACTGAGTGGACATAATTGACCCTCGATGGTTTTCTGCTGAACCGGAGCGTAAATCCGGCGCCTGCTCACTGGAGCCGCGCAATTATAACAAAGTTGTAACGCCACAGCAGCGTTGTGTAGTTCTAGGTTTTTTGTCTGTCTAACCAGTAGTCACCCGAGTTCAAAGCCGCTAACATGGCGCCATTGAATTGAACTGGCCGAGAAAGAGGTTGGCAATGGAGCCGCTCGCAGAAGATTTCCAGGAAAACGTAGATCGCTTAATTGTCGAGAGTCTCGAGAATGGCTGTATTTGGGGGCTCAGGGACCAGCAGGGACAGTGGGCGCTGGTGGATTCGGATCAGGTTGCCGAGATTGGCGTGATACCGTTTTGGTCAAGTCGGGAGCTAGCTCAGGCCTTATGTTCCGAGGAATGGCAAATTTATACCCCGGTGGCCATTGATATCGAGGAATTTCTCGAGGAATGGCTGGTAGGTATGCACCAAGATGTTGTCAGGGTGGGGGTTAACTGGAATGCTGATCTCGAGGGACTGGAGATGGAGCCGTTGGATCTTTTACAGGAATTTGAATCGGAGTTGCAGTAGACCCATCAATCGATGAATGATTGGCGAACTTCTTTCCTTCAAGTTTCCAGCAGCTTTTTCAAAAACCGCCCAGTGTGGGAGCCTTTCACTTCGGCTACCTGTTCCGGTGTACCACTGGCGATAATCTGACCGCCACCAGAGCCACCCTCTGGTCCCAAATCGACAATCCAATCCGCAGTTTTAATCACATCTAAGTTATGCTCGATAACCACAACCGTATTGCCGTGATCGCGCAGTCGGTGCAGTACGCTGAGTAGCTGTTCGATATCGTGAAAGTGCAGGCCTGTGGTGGGTTCATCCAGTATATACAGGGTTTTGCCTGTATCTCTTTTGGATAGTTCTTTGGACAGCTTAACGCGCTGGGCCTCGCCGCCAGAGAGGGTAGTGGCGGCCTGCCCGAGCTTGATATAGCTGAGGCCGACATCCATCAGAGTTTGCAGTTTGCGCGCTACCGCGGGGATCGAGTCAAAAAATTCTCTGGCGTCTTCAACGGTCATCTCCAGCACTTGGTGGATATTTTTGCCTTTAAAAGTAATATCGAGCGTCTCGCGGTTGTAGCGTTTTCCGTGACAGACATCGCAGGGCACATAGATATCTGGTAGAAAGTGCATCTCCACCTTAGTGACGCCGTCTCCCTGGCAGGCCTCGCAGCGTCCGCCTTTGACATTAAAGCTAAAGCGTCCTGGTGTGTAGCCGCGGGAGCGCGCTTCCTGGGTGCCAGCGAATAACTCTCGAACGGGAGTGAATATTCCGGTATAGGTGGCCGGATTTGAGCGCGGCGTGCGGCCAATGGGACTCTGGTTGATATCAATGCATTTATCTAGCCGGTCGAGACCGCTGATTTCGCGGTGAGCGGCGGGCTTTAAGGTGGTGGCCTTGTTTAAGGCAGTTGCGGCGGCCGGGTACAGCGTTTCATTGATCAGGGTAGATTTGCCGGAACCTGATACGCCAGTGATACAGGTGAACAGGCCAATGGGTATCTCCAGATCAACAGTTTGAAGATTATTGGCGCTGGCACCGCGTATGGTCAGATTTTTGCCTTTGGCTGGATGACGGGTGCTGGGAATCTGAATAGCGCGGGCGCCGGACAAAAACTGGCCGGTAACAGATTTCTTATTGGCTGCCAGTTGTTTGGCTGTGCCCTTGGCGACCACGGAGCCACCGTGAACCCCGGCTCCCGGGCCTATATCAATAATGTGATCGGCGGCTTTAATCGCGTCCTCGTCGTGTTCGACAACGATGACTGTATTGCCCAGATCACGCAGGCGCACCAGGGTGTTGAGTAGTCGCTCGTTATCCCGCTGATGCAGTCCAATACTGGGTTCGTCGAGAATATACATCACGCCAACCAGTCCGGCGCCGATCTGGCTGGCCAATCGGATACGTTGCGCTTCACCGCCGGACAGGGTCTCGGCACTGCGGTTTAGGGATAGATAATTAAGCCCTACATCGACCAGAAAACAGAAGCGCTCACGGATTTCTTTGACAATCTTCTCGGCGATTTCCCCCTGGCGCCCCGGTAGGTTTAGGGCTTCGAAATAGGCATGGCAGTCACCCACCGGCATGGAGACGATATCTTCGATGCGGCGGTTGTCGACAAATACATTTCTGGCAGATTTGCGCAGTCGGGTGCCGGCACATTCCGGACAGTCGGAGGTGGCCATATACTTGCTGAGATCTTCCCTGACCGAGTTCGACTCGGTCTCGCGGTAGCGGCGTTCCATATTGTGGATCACCCCTTCAAACCTATGTTGGCGACGAAAAACAGTGCCGCGGTCATTGACATAGTTAAAGGTAATCTCCTCATCATCACTGCCAAACAGGATTTTCTGTTGGTGTATTGCCGACAGCTTTTCCCAGGGTTGATCTATATCGAAGTCGTAGTGGTCGGCGAGGCTGGTCAGCATATTGTAGTAGAACAGATTGCGTCGGTCCCACCCGCGAATGGCACCCTCGGCGATAGAGGCATCGGGATGCTGTATTACCAGGTCTATATCAAAGAATTGATGGATTCCCAGACCATCACAGGTGGGACAGGCGCCGGCGGGATTGTTAAACGAGAACAATCTGGGTTCCAGTTCAGTCAGGCTGTAGTTACAGATCGGGCAAGCAAACTTGGCACTGAACATCTGATCCGCTTGCTCGCCGTCCATATAGCTAATTACCGCAATGCCATCGGCCAGTTCGAGGGCGGTCTCAAAGGACTCGGCCAGTCGCAGTTTAATATCTGGTTTGACCTTAAAGCGATCTACCACCACCTCAATACTGTGTTTCTTTTTCTTATCCAGAGCTGGCGCCTCATCGAGGTCGCAGATCAGGCCATCGATCCGCGCGCGGATAAAGCCCTGGCGGCGCAGGTTGTCAAACACATGCAGGTGTTCGCCCTTTCTGTCTTTGATCACCGGTGCCAATAACATCAATTTTGAACCCTCGGGCAGGGCTAGCACCTGATCCACCATCTGGCTGACAGTCTGAGCATGAAGCGGTTGGCCATGGTCCGGGCAGCGCGGTTCTCCAGCGCGGGCAAACAGCAGTCGCAGATAATCGTAGATCTCGGTGATGGTGCCCACTGTGGAGCGCGGGTTGTGACTGGTAGATTTTTGCTCAATGGAAATCGCCGGAGATAGCCCCTCAATATGATCTACATCAGGTTTTTCCATCATCGACAGGAATTGCCGCGCATAGGTGGATAGTGATTCCACATAGCGTCGCTGGCCCTCGGCGTAGAGGGTATCGAAGGCGAGAGAAGATTTTCCAGAGCCCGATAGGCCGGTGATCACAATCAATTTGTCCCGGGGGATATCGAGGTCGATGTTTTTGAGGTTATGGGTTCTGGCTCCGCGAACCTGAATACTGTCCATTAGTGCTTCTTAATATAGGGTTAAAGGATCGATTATAGTGCTCGACGGGGTATAGGAGCAAAACGTATGTACGAGATTTACGAAAATTAGGTAGCTTTAGACTTGCGGTAAACTTTTATTAGAAAAGTGGAATATGTATTTTCCCCTGCCAGTCACGCTGTTACTATAAGCGCCTTATTAAAGTTTGCTGTTGTTGTCTTGCCTTGAACCAAAATTCTCAGACTAGAATCGATTTTCCGAACCTAGAGAAACGCACTGTCGCGACAGTCGCTAGCCTCTACGGCCTGCGCATGTTGGGTCTGTTTATGGTGTTGCCGGTCATGGCCCTATATTTCGGCGATTATCAGGGTGCCACGTCCTTTTTGCTAGGAGTGAGTCTGGGAATCTATGGCTTTACTCAGGCAATTTTCCAAATACCCCTAGGTTTGCTCTCAGATAGGGTAGGCAGACGTGCAGTGATTATTGCTGGACTGGTGTTATTTGTTTTGGGCAGTGTGGTTGCGGGGCTTGCCGACTCTGCCATGGAGCTGATTATTGGCCGCGCACTGCAGGGTACAGGGGCCATAGCCAGCACTCTGATGGCGCTGATAACGGATTTTACTTCGGAGCAAAACCGCACCAAGGCGATGGCCGCTGTGGGTGGAACCATAGGAATCTCCTTTGCGCTAGCCATGGTAATTGGTCCGGCGATTGCCGCTACTACCGGTCTATCTGGGATATTTTGGTTGACAGCTGTGTTTGGTCTTTTGGGTATAGTGATTGTTGTGATTGCAGTACCCAGGGCTGTGCCGATGCGTCAAAACCGTGAGACCCTAACCGATCTGAGTGCTATGGGTAAGTTGTTTAAGGACCCTGTATTGCAGCGCTTAAATCTAGGTATCTTTTGTCTTCATCTGGTGTTGATGGCAGCTTTTGTGGCTGTTCCAGGTATTCTAGCGTGGGAGTTGGCAATTTCTGAAGGGGACCTGTGGTGGGTTTATATAGCCCTTCTCGGAGGCGGTTTTGTGATTATGTTGCCGGCGGTGATTGTCGGCGAAAAATACGCCAGACAAAAGCAGTGTTTTGTCGCAGCAATTGCCTTGATGGCACTATCTATGCTGGTACTTGGACTGTACCGCTCAGATTGGATCACGCCATTGATGTTGCTGATGTTCTTTAGCGCATTTAATCTTCTCGAGGCCTCGCTGCCGTCTTGGTTGAGTAAAGTCTGTCCCGCTGGCAATCGGGGTACCGCTATGGGTATCTATTCTACTTCTCAGTTTATGGGTGCTTTTGCCGGAGGGGTTATCGGTGGCTGGGCTGTGGATAGCATTGGTGGTGGTGGTCTGTTTTTTATCCTAGCAATCATTTTGTTGATTTGGTTTTTTTTCGCACTGGGTATGCAGTCACCCAGACCATTGCAAACACTGGTTTTGCAAGTTGGTGACAGGGATCCTCGGGAAGTGGTAAAAATAATTTCTACTATCACTGGTGTAGAAGATATACTCTTAATTGAGGGCGAAGAACTGGCCTATTTGAAAGTCGACAAACAAACCGTCGATCTGGACAGGTTAAAACCCTTTTTAAACAACACATAGACAGGGGAACAATATGGCACGTGGAGTCAATAAAGTAATCTTGGTGGGCAACTGTGGGCAAGATCCTGAGGTGCGTTATATGCCTTCCGGGGGTGCGGTGACTAATCTCAGTTTAGCGACCTCCGAATCCTGGAAGGATAAAAATACTGGCGATCAACAGGAGCGCACTGAATGGCACCGTGTCGTGTTTTTCAACCGCTTGGCAGAGATTGTTGAACAATACGTCAAAAAGGGCACCAAGCTGTATGTTGAAGGCTCCCTGCGCACCCGCAAGTGGCAGGGACAAGATGGTCAAGATCGCTACACTACCGAGATTGTCGCCAGTGAAATGCAGATGTTGGATAGCCGCGGCAGTCAAGGTGGCTACGAGCAGCCTGCCCAGAGTTCACCGTCGCCAGACTTCCAGCAACAGGCCCCGCAAGCGGCACCAGCGAGTCCTCAATCGCAACCGGCACAGTCCGGCAGCATTGTGGATGACGATATACCTTTTTAGGGTTTTGAGTAGAACTTTAAGTTGGGTATTAAACGGGAATATTAATAAGAGGTATCTATGATCAAGATTGGTGACAAAATGCCTGAGGGCGCGTTCGGAGTGATGGGTCCCGAAGGGCCTGCCGAGCTCAGTAGTGCAGAGCTGTTTAGTGGAAAAAAAGTGGTCTTATTCGCTGTGCCCGGCGCCTTTACCCCAACCTGTTCAGCTGCCCATCTGCCTGGGTTTGTGGTTCAGTACGATCAGCTTATCGCCAAGGGCGTAGATACGGTGGCCTGTATCTCGGTCAATGATGTCTTTGTGATGAATGCTTGGGGCAATAGCGCCAATGCAGAGAATCTAGTAATGCTGGCGGACGGCAATGGTGCCTATGTGTCGGCATTGGGATTGGAGATGGATGCCTCGGGCTTTGGCATGGGCGTGCGCAGTAAACGCTTCGCTATGATCATCGATGATGGTCAGGTGCAACTGCTCAATGTGGATGAGGGAAAATTTGAAAGCTCCAGTGCCGAAGCAGTACTGGCGGCCCTGTAGATCCAACTGCTGAGAGGCGCCCTCTGCACAGTCCCAGGGTGCCTCCGATCTCACTTTAAATTCTCAGCCTGAGTACTTTTCCATGACTAGGGTGGCATTGGTGCCGCCGAATCCAAAGCTGTTAGACATCACGCGGTTGAGTTGTTTATCTTTGCTCTCAAGCAGTATGGGTAGGTCAGCAGCCTTTTCATCGAGCTGGTCGATGTGCGCTGAACCAGCGACAAAATTATCCTCCATCATCAGCATGCAGTAGATGGCCTCATGGACACCTGCAGCCCCTAAGGAATGGCCTGAGAGAGATTTAGTGGAGCTGATATCTGGACACTGATCGCCAAAAGTATTGCGAATCGCACCCAGTTCTGCGATATCGCCAACTGGTGTGCTGGTTCCGTGGGTATTGAGGTAATCGATAGGGCCGGAAACCGTCTCCATAGCCATCTTCATACAGCGTTCTGCACCTTCGCCAGAGGGGGCCACCATATCGGCCCCGTCGGAGGTGGCGCCATAGCCGGTGATTTCACAGATAATATTGGCGCCTCGAGCCAGCGCGTGCTCAAGTTCTTCGACCACTACAGTGCCGGCACCCAGTCCGGGGGCAAACC
>Ga0213866_10000289_pt1 | contig 42130 bp, 65 predicted proteins | sample PICome_11_FD_160079 | JGI IMG/M metagenome (GOLD analysis project Ga0213866, IMG submission 160079) | Coastal seawater microbial communities near Pivers Island, North Carolina, United States - PICO284 | ecosystem: Environmental > Aquatic > Marine > Coastal | place: USA: North Carolina...
CAACTAGAAACATGGCTTACGTATCAACGACACTGGTGTGAACATAAACCTAGCATTACTGTGTCAGTTCGTGACCATGAATGGGTATCTGTAGGTGCATTTGTGTATGAGCATTTTGACGAGATGTCAGGTGTGTCGTTTTTGCCACACTCAGATCATACCTATCAGCAAGCACCTTATCAGGATTGTGGAGCAACAGACTATCACGAGTTGCTAGAGCTTATGCCTACGGAGATTGATTGGTCTAAACTTTCTGACTACGAACAAGAGGACAATACAGCAGGTATGCAGACAATGGCATGTTCTGGTGACTCATGCGAAATCGTAGACTTGACGTAGGTCAAATACCTTCGCCCTGTGTAAAGGTTTGTCGTCTAGATGATGATGGCTTTTGCATAGGGTGCAAGAGGTCTACCGACGAAATAAGAGACTGGATGATAATGTCAGAGTATGAACAGAAGAAACTGTTGCATGAATTAATGTGGAGAAAAGATGTACGTGATAATCACTCGTGATCAGTGTAACTTTTGTGATGATGCCAAAGCCTTGTTAAAAGGAAATGGATTACCATATACAGAATACAACATACAATCTAAAAGTAGCAGTTGGTTGTTGTATCTACTTAAGAGGTCTAGCATAACAACTGTTCCTCAAATCTTTAACCCGAAAGGTACTCATGTAGGTGGGTACACAGAATTGAAAGAGTGGCTAGATGACAAAGGTAAGAAAGAGTTTTAATAGGGCTTTATATGAGGCTTATGATGAACCTGCTAAAGATGCATTGGTGTCGTTACTCAAAAGTAAGGGACATACGATTGTAAACACTGAAGAGGATTACTACGTTGATGTCGTATCTCAAAAGGATGGCTACACTTATTTTAACGAGGCAGAGGTTAAGGTAGCTTGGGATGGGGACTGGCCTACCCACTGGTCTGAAATACGCATCCCTGAACGCAAACAGAGGCTCCTAGACAAGTACGAGGGAAAGAATGGTGTTCTTAACTTTTATGTATTTCGTAAAGACCTACAACAGGCGTGGCGTATCAAGGATACACTACTAACCCAAGAAAGTTTAGGTACAGCAAAAGGTAGGTACATTCGTAAAGGTGAGCAGTTCTTTCATATCCCATTTACATCAGCGGAGCTAGTACAACTGAATGGATGATTTTCCCGAAAAACCTAAACGTACCCGACGAAAAACAACATACAAGGGTGCTGCAGCTAAGAAGGTTTCTGGTATAGTACCCAAAACAGAAAAACAAAAGGAGTTACTAGATGCACTTAAAGCATCATCTCAGGTCTTTATTCTTGGCCCTGCAGGTACTGGGAAAACATATGTTACTGCGACTTATGCTGCCGACCTCTACACGACGAAAGAGATTGATAAAATCGTCATCACAAGACCTCACGTTGCCGTAGGTAAAGAGTTAGGTTTTCTTAAGGGTGATCTACAGGAAAAGACAATGCCTTGGGCATTACCTGTATTAGACGTACTAGAGAAACACTTAGGTAAGGGGGCAGTGGAAACTGGCATAAAGAATGGAAACATTGAAATGGCACCTCTTGCACTTATGCGTGGGCGTAGCTTCGATAATGCCTTTATAATTGTCGATGAAACACAGAATATAACGACACATGAACTTAAGATGCTCTTGACAAGGGTAGGGGAAGACACCACTATAGTACTTAATGGTGATATACAACAGTCAGACCTAAAGGAAGCTGATGGCCTGTCTAAAGTTATTCACCTAGCAAAGAAGCATATGTTGCCTGTACCAATCATTGAGTTTGGTGTAGACGACATTATACGATCCGACATCTGCGCACAGTGGGTGAAAGTCTTTATGAAGGAGAACCTATGAATGAATGGAGCGAAGCACCAATGATAACGCCAATGTCCCTAGAGGAACGACAACGATCCAAAGAACGTGATAACGTAAATAACCCTGCACACTATGGTACTGGTGCTATTGAGTGTATTGAGTACATCAAGGACTTTCTGACAAATGAAGAACTGATAGGATACTATCGTGGGAATGTAGCAAAGTATTTACACCGATGGCGATACAAGAATGGTGTAGAAGACCTTAAGAAAGCCCGATGGTATCTAGAAGCATTAATACAACAACAGGAGCGTAAATGAGTGTAGTAGAGGGCGTGTTGGTAATTAGCCTATTAGCCAATGCATATTGCCTACGTAAGATTACAAAGGCAGAGGCTGACATAGAAATGCTGTATGAAGGTACAGCCATGTGTATGACCAAACTAGGTCTATCCGAAGAGTAGATACAAAAAGACCCCTGAGTCCAACTAAGGATTCAGGGGTTTAGTTTTTTGCAATGTTTATTTATTTATTCTTTACGTCTGAATAACTTTATCAAACCTCTACCTATCTCTGAGGGGCTAGGAGCAAGCCACCCAAGGATCAAAAGCAATAATAGCAGTGGGTCTATCTCAGATATGTTTGTCGTACTGGTGGACTGGTCTATGGTGTCTACAGGCCCATCTGGTTTAGCTACAGGTCTAATACTACGATCAATGCTTGTGTTTACACCTTGATTGTTCTCTGCACCCACTTGAGTGTTAGCAGCTACATTAGTCCCACCAGTAGGAATTAGTGATGTTAGACCACAACTACTTAACGTTGACGTTAGTAGAGCTACGATTATCAGCCGACTTACCATTTACATATATCCCAAAGAAACCTGCTCCCGCACCTACGATAACCGACACAAACCCTGCTTGAGCATTTGTAGGGTCAGGTAAGTCCATAAACCATGTTGTCGTTTTATAGAAAGCAAAACCATAGAGTGTAATTATCATTCTAGGCCATATACGCCACTTATCTAGCCACTCTGGTGTTATAGACATTCTCAGCAATCCTTTTACTTCTGGTAATAATTAGTATCTTACCATCCTTATCGTAGACATGATACTTATCACCAATTCTTATCATCTATTTGCATAAACTATAGCAGCTAACCCAGCAAAGAATATTAACAACAACAAACCAGTAAGTGACCAAGTGATAATAGCTTCTTGTATCTCAGCTTTACGATACTCTTGATCTTTCTTTTGCTTTCTGATCTTTGCTTCTGTACGCACTAATTCATCCCATGCTGATGGCCCATAGACGAAAGATATATGCTGGCGTAGCTCTTCACGCATGGCATCTGCCTTACGCTTTGCATTCCAAACTTCTAGAGCTTCAGCTTCTACAGAACCACCTAATGATTTCCACCAAGGTGGGTTATTAGCTTGTTTTTCTGCCTGACCTAAGTCTGACATAGCACCTGCCCATTGGGATAACTGACCGTGCATATCTTGCAAGTCTTTCCCTACGGCAATGCCCTTCTTGATAGCATTAAAGGCGACTGTTGCGCCGCCAATAATAGTAACTGGGTCTAACATTTACCATCCCTCTATTTTGCAAAAGCATCATTAAGAAGGATAATCTCTAGTTTTTGTACCTGTAAAGTTAGCTCATGGGTCGTACTTATATTCCAGCCCAATAAGCCTACGAGTGCTGCAAACAACACTCCAACCAAGGCTTTACTATCCATTTATCTTTCTCGCAGTGATTGTTCTATACTGTCGAGTTTTAGGAATATTGCTTTGATTGTTTCTTTCATCTCTTTCATCTCACGATCATATGAGACTTTAGATGATTCTAGTTGAGATTTAAGTACGGCTATTTCTGTCTCGTGTTTATTACATCGGGAAAACAGATGCCATACGACGACTATAACAGGTGCAACAAGCCATTGCATAATTAAGTCTACCATCTCGTACATGACTATAGAACCTCGAAATGCGGGGCATCAATGAAGGGTCTACGACCAGCAGAGCGACGAACGTCAATGTATTCATTCATCAGGTCTTCTGCAGTTCCATCCCAGTCGTTTAATGCCTTGTGCCATGCAGCACCCCAGCGTAGTGTCACTCCTAGTTCTTTAGCAGCTTTGAGCATTGCATCTGCAATCTCGTCATACAAGTTTAGTTCCCAACGGATGCCATCACAGTAGGCTGCAAGGTCTACAGCTTTACCTTCTAGATGCTTAGATTTCATCGTCTGTGATGCACCTTTAGCAACTAGGGCTTCTTGCTCCTGAACAGTTCGTAGACCACAGATCACAGAGAAGTCCTGCTCAGAGATTTCAATAGCTCTTTCAACAACTGCGACTAGCCGTGGGTCAACGCCCTGTAGTTTTTCTTTACTTCGATTACCTAAGACATATCCCATTGTTTTTCTCCAGCTTTACTCACAGGTATAAGTCGCATCAGATACACAGATAGTGGTGTTATTGACTACTTCTGGGTTGACGATAGTAGCTTCAGCAATACCAGCCATAGTGTCATTAGTGTGTGTAGCTACAGTAGTGTCATTGTTAGAGTTATTGATAGCTACATCTTTATTGTTGTTACTGTTATTAATAGCTATATCTTTTTGTACTTCAGCAGCATAAACTGTAGCACCAATTTGACCGACACCAACAAGGGTATTACCTAGTGCTGGCATGATAGTCTTAGCTAAGTCTACAGCACGGTCACCACCTGTACGTGGGGGTGCGGCATTGTATTGACCATTCTGTTGCATAAGTAAGGCAGCAGCTACTACACCACCTTCACCTTGTTTAGCAATTTCAGCTATAGCCTCTAGTCGTTTTTGTTCAGCATGAGACTTACTCCACTGATAGTCTGTGTTCATAGCTACATCGTTCTTAGATGAGCAAGCCGCCAATGCTAGGGCTGGGATTAGGATTAGGTGTTTCATTCGGGTTCTCCTTAAGGTTTGGTGGGCCAATCACTATCTGACAAATTAGGCCAGTTTGCGTGTGTAGTAATATCACGAAGAGCTTGACGGTAGGTAGTCATCTCTGCCGACATTGTAACATCTGACAAAGCAAAGTAATCTGTTTCAGCTAACAACTCATTACGTTTTGTACGCATGGATATTACCGATGAATGTTCATTGTTTAAAGAAAAAGAACTTCCATCATAGCAATACAAGTTTGGTTTAACACTTGAAGGAATATCATTTACGCCCTCATAAATGTTAGAGTTTGATGTTGTTACTTCTGGAAAGTAACAGTCCACAGGTTCTCCAATATAAGTTTGCGTATCGTTCTGTGTAATAACCGTTTCGTCATCAGTGATGTAAACAATTACGTTATTTTCTCTAGTAATTATTTTCATTATGCTTACCCCCCTGTCATAGCTATTTCTGTAGTTGAAATTGAGTATCCAAGTTGTTTACCCCCACTAGTCTGCGAAACTGTTGCACCATTTGCATAGTAAGGATAACCAGCAGTCAGGCTAGAATGAACATTAGAAACACCACCAGTGATAGCTACATCTACAGATGCATCAGCCGATACAGTCGCTTGAGCAACACCTATACAACTTATGTCTGTAGGTATATTCCAAGTATGCACATTTGCATTAGCACCATCCCAAGAGATAATCAGGTTGTCCTCATTGTTCCCCTCTGGATTAACAGCAACACAGGTATCGTCAGCAAAGCCTGTAGATGGAGCAAAACTATATACTTTTGATTTAACTGGGTTATGGGGAATAGTCATGTCAAATACGGTATACATATCAACACCCCTATTAGTAGCATTTCTTGACTGAGGAACTACTAACTGTTTCATATTTGACGAGTAGAAAAGTTGCTTATCACGGATGGCACCAATACTACCAATCTCATTAGTAACTCCCATACTTATACGAGTAACTATTCTTGGAATATAACCATCGCTACTATCATCCGAACCATTCGCAAAACCAACTAGATCAGTATTCATATAGCTTCCATTAACACCATAGTTGTATTTTAACGCATAGTTGACGCCATCTAGCTCAACAAATTCTGAGTAATATTGGTCACGATAAACTGTAGATGCACCTGTTCCAAAGTCAAAATCTTCAATTATGTTAAAGCCTTCTAAACTTAAAGTTGTTCCGCTGTAACTAAAGAAAAGGCCTCTTGATTGCATACTAGTTGAAGTGCTTTCATTCGTAGCTAACGCAACAAATCTGTCAGACGTACTATCATAAAACGCACCAAAGGTATAAGTATAGCCTATATTAGAACCAGACCCAACAGTTAGGGTTGTGCCACTTATCGATACCAAATAACCAAAGTTACCAGCTGTACCAGAGTCCTGAGTTACAACAAATAAAGTATCTTTATCTGAGTTTAAGGCGAATGCAGTATTATAGGTGTCAGCAGTACTAGTCTCAACTACGCTAGTTGTACCTACGCTAACAGTTGTGCCAGTACCAGTTAGTCGGGCTACGACAACTTCTTCCCTATTTCTAAATATTGCAACAAGCCCATCGCCTGTATCAACAATACCGTCTACATAGTTACCGACTGAAGCACCAGTTGTAAAAACAAAAGTTTTGGTGCCAGCAGTTACTGTACCACCAGATACTGTAAATGCTTGTGCATAGATGTTGTTAGACGAACCAGTGTCAGACCCTACAAGTACAAACCTAGAACCGTTTGTGTCCCATACCACTCTATAATTAGCTGATGTACTAAAACTTATCCCTGCGTTTACTGTACTGTCTGTCGTACTGTGAGCAAAAGTCTTACCCACTTTACCATCATTACGCATATATACTGGATCACCAGCGGTGAGTGCTTCGTAAGCTGTGGCCCCAAAGGAACCACCACCAGCAGCAGCATCCACAAAGCTAACCGTTCCAGAGCCGTTAGTTTGCATAACTTGACCACTTGTGCCGTCAGAAGTTGGCAAAGTAAATGTGTTAGTGAAACCTTGTAGGTTAGCATCATAGGCTAATACGTCTGTACCAATCGCAACACCAAGATTAGTACGAGCGGTGGCTGCATTAGCAACATCGGACAGATTATCAGCAGCAATCAACGCACCACTTGCATCCAGAGCAGCAGTAATCCAAGCACTGTTGCTATAAATCTTTAATTGATCTGTTGTGGTGTTATAATAGATAGCACCTTCCTGTAAGGGGTTTCCATCATTATCCAGTGTAGGGTCAGATGCCTTAGACCCAAGCATAATAGCACCAATCTGAGAAACATAGGTTTCTGATGCAGCAGCATTAGTCTCAGAAGTTGCAGCATTAGTCTCAGAGGTAGCAGCAGCGGCAGCACTAGCAGCAGCGTTAGTCTCAGAAGTGGCTGTAGCAGTTTCTGCCAGTTCTACAGCATCACCTAGTGCATCTAGTTCTGTTCCGAATGTATCTAATGCCCCTAGAAAGGCATCAGCTTCTGTGGCAAAGTCGTCTGGTCTGGATCGACTAGGAGGTGTTGGTAGTGGTGTTACTGGAGGAATAGCCATGTCTTATACAAGTCCTTCTACATCTATAGTTGCGTAAGAGAGAGATGGGGTTGATAGGTTAATGTCGAAATCTCTGTAGTATCCATATATGGTTGTACCATACTTATCAGTATTTGGCCCTGCATACCAAACAACAGGGGTTGTACGTATTTCTGATAGGATACTTTGAACACGACGAACAGCATTGGTTTCTACTGTAATGTCGTATTCAGCACGTTGAGCAAATGCTCTTTCAACAATAATCGGGTTGCCGAAGGTATCTCTTTCCTTACGGCTAAAGTCTTCGATAGATACCGAAGTATTATATTGTGTCGCACCAAGATCAAGGTAACGACCAATAATAATTTGTCCTACTTCTGCAGTAGAGCCAGTTTCACTAATTGTAATAGTGACAGTTGGTGAGGTGTAAGGTGGTAGGTCTTCAATTAGAAGCTCTTCTAGCTTACGTTGAGGTTCAAAGAAGTATGTATACCAATCAATTACATAAGAGTTATCAATAAGATCAAATGTCTGATTGTAGTATTCACCCTCACTTGTGGTTTCCAACTGTAGTTGTAATTCTGAAGCATCTAGGTTAAAGAAAGCAACAGCAGTTACAAGTTCGTCTGTAGGGTCTAGCACATAACCGATACTGTTAGACTCACTAACTTGGTCTGTAATCTTTTGGTCAAAAGCCTTCCACCTGTTAGTAGCAGAGACTTCCAACCACCAAGTACCATCATCTGTTGTAGGGTCATTGCCTGTGTTAGACGCTTGTACACTCTCATACACCTTGTGTGTGCTAGTACTAATAACCCTATCTTCTAGGGCATAAGTGGTTCCAGAGACCCATACAGAGTAATCATCTTCTGGGACTGTGCTTGAAGTAAGAATACTATCTGTAATAGTTACAGGTTTAATTATCCGCATCTATTAAGTCCTTTCAGGCGGTAGTCCATCGACATCAAACTTACGTAATGTGTCACTTGTACGTTTACTATACTTAATAATCTCAACAAGAGACTGACGAACAAATGCATCAGACTGTACTGTTGAACCTTCATTTGTATCAGAAGGTGTATTTGTAGTTGTACCGTTGACCACACTCTGAGTAGGCATAGCAATAGGAGCAGGAATGTTAGCAGGTTGACCAATACGAGCCATAGCTACAGCCTTTTGGTAGTCAAACAAAGTTTTAAAGTCAACTTCGTTAATACCCTCCATAGCCTCTTTAGCGTCTTCTAACTTCCAGATCATCTCTTGTAATGCACGGTTAGCTGGATTAATAGCCTCTAGTTCAAGACGACGAAGTTCTGCAGTATTGCCTTGTAGTTCTAGTAGTTGTTTCTCTAGTCCAAGACGTTCATCTAGGATCGCTTTTGCAGCCGCAGCAGCTTCCTCTTCAGCTTTCTGTCGTGCAGCATCTACAGCAGCAGCAGCCCTAGCAGCTTCTTCTTCTTTTCGTCTTTGCTCTTCTGCAAGCTGATTCTGAATACTGAAGATGCTTTGTAATGTACTGATAGCCTCACCACCGTAGAGGTTCTCAAGTTCTTCCAGAGTACCCTTTTGAAAGATACGTTTAACTTCTTCTTGAGAAGGTACACCTTCAAAACCACTAACTTGCTGCAGTTGTTTTGTATAGTAAGCCAGTTGCTCTCTGGGGTCTAGAAAGGCTCCAACAAGAGTTTGTGTCTTAGAGATAAAAGCAGCTTGTCCACCTGCAGCAGAAATCAAACGACTTGCAGCTGAAGCTGCATCCATAGAAGCCTCAAGAGCAGTACGACCAAGCCTGTCAAATGCACCATTAACTGTGGCTAAATCAGAAGTCAACCTTGTCAGGGTTTGCGTCGTTGTCTCTCCTTCATGAGCAAACTCCGACAGTTGAGGAACAAGAGCAGCCATTTCATCAGAGATATTAGTAAACTCTTCTTGTATCTTAACGAGTGCTTGTTCTTCTGATAACCCCTTAAGGGACACTTGGAACTGGTAAGAGAAGTCAGAGAAAGCATCAGACCCAACACCCAAAGTGTTAGCCATATCTAGGACACTTTGTTGTACTTGAGATACACCTTCGGTGATAGGATCAGCAGTTTCTGCACCTGCAACTTCGTATTCAGTACTTCTGCTTTTCATTAGACCAAACAAACGAGAGGTCTCTAGTTTACGGAAAGATTCTACAAGTGTTCCTGTACTATCTACAGTAACTCTTAGGCCACTATCCAACTCTTTAACTTTCTTGTTGAATAGGCTAAAGACTGCAGCGACAGCGATCAGTGGAGGAATAGCAGCACCTATAGTAGCCATTGTAGCACTTGCACCTGCGCCTGTAGCAGCAGTAGCTACAGCAGCATTAGTACCTACGGCTGTCAAGCCAGCACTTGTAAATCCACCTACACCTAGAGAAGCCTTTATACCTGCGGTAAGTGAAGCAGCCCCACCAGCTAGTGCAGCACCCATACCACCCCCAGCAACTAGGTTAGCTGTCGTAGCTCCAGCAGCAGCACTACCAAAACCACCAGCAAAACCAGCAGCAATAGGAATTAGTATCCTACGCTTAAGAGCCATAGCAGCCATATCTGCTAGTAGCCTGATGAACATGTCCTTGATAGAGCCTACGAATGACTTAAAGTCTCTCATACCGTTCTGTAGGAAATTAGAGAATGCGTCTGCTACACCATCTACTGCACCAATAACTTGCTGGTCTAGGGCATCAGCAAATTCAGTTGCAGTCATCATAGCCTTTTCATAGGCTGTACGAAGGTCTTTTGTGACCTTTGTTGTTTTCTTAGTCTCTTCTTTTATTTTACCTATAGCAATAAGATATTCTTTAGTGTAACCCATACGCATTAGGGTTTCTACATCATATCTATCAGTAACTTTACCTGTAACTACTGGCTGAGACATAACAATCTCTTCATCAGACTGAGCTTTTTTCAAGGCTATCGCAGCCTCTAGTGCAATACCCATTTCATCAGCTAGTTTAGCGGCTTCTTTTTTAGCATCAGAGATAGGGGAAGCCATGTCCAGGCCAGCTAGACGTAGAGCTTCATAAGCACCTTCTCCAAGCTCTTTCTTCAAATCGTTTGCAGTATTGAAACCATCAATCAACTCTTGGTTAAGTTTATTAGCTTCAACCTGCGCTTGCGTTAAAGGTTCATAGATAGGCGTTCTTGCTTGAGCTTTGAGAATACTTAAGTTTAGTTCAGCTTCTTTTCTGGAGGCTTGGAGTTGGTCATATAACTCCATTTCCCTCTTTAATAGGTTACCTTTAACTCCTAGTGCTTCACGAGATTCCTTATATGCATCTCTAGCTTGTTTAGCAGATTCCTGCCTATACTCAGAGCTATTTTTGCCAAACTGAGATTCTATTTCAAGAAGTTTAATTTGATCTCGTAGTATTCCCATTTGATCTTCATGGGCATCTTTTATTCTTTTAACAGCAGCTTCTCTTTTTTCAACTTCAGAGGTCATCTGTTGTAAGATAGCTAGGCCAGATTTGTAACTGTTTTGTATAGCTTCTTGTCTAGCTAAAGCTAGTCTGTCTAACTCATCTTGGTCAGCTTTAGCATCAATAATATCATATTCTTCGTTAAGACGATCTCTAAGCCTTTTAGCGACAAGCTCAGTGACACCAGCCTGTTGTATTTCTAAATTTAAGGCATTCATTGCCTGTCTGCGAACTTCATTTCTATACTTAAGGTGGTCTTGACCAAACTTATTTTCTATAGATGCAAGTTTGTTAGCGTCTTCCATAGAACGGATACGCTTTAGGTATTCAGTATTTATCTTAATTTGTAGCTCTCGCTGTTCATCAAGAGCCTTATCCATTAAGTCATTAAGAGTGTTTATGACACTTTCAGCATCAGCTTGTTTACTTGGGTCAAAAGCAGCACCTATAAGTGCCGACAAACGTTCAGCAACGCTTAAATCAACATTCATAATGTTAGAAGCATTACTGTTGGTTTGTAAGTCTTTTATAAGCTGTAACTGTTCTTCCCTAAGTTCTTTAATGGCATTTACCCTGTCAACTAAAGCTAGTTGATCAGTAGTTATACCTTGCTCTAAAGCTCGTTGTTCTTGTCTGAAATCCCTAAGTGTTTTAGTTAATCCAGTTACCTTATCTTTGGCCTCTTCTGCTGACTTAGCAGTTCTCATAAATGCACCAGCTATGGCTGTAGCAATAGGGACTATAATACCAAGCCCAGAGAATACAGCAATCGCTGCAGTACTTTTAGCAAGCATAGCAAAAGTACCAATAAGCTGGGTAGCCTGTTGACCAAATGCAACCATAACATTTGTACCAGATTGTACCTGAACAGCAAAGTCACCCACCTGATAACCTGTCTGTTGGAACAGAACCCCAAGTTGGTTTGTTTTTCTGGCAGTTTGTTGTGCAGCTACACCCCCTGCATTTACAGCAGTACTTAAATCCCTTTGTGCAGCAGCAAAACGTCTAACTTCCGCTGTAGCTTTTTGACTAGAGACACCAAGAGCTTCGTACTGTCTTTTAGCAGAAAGTAGTATCTTATTATAACGGTCTTGAGAGATACGGTTTTGATCAAGAGCTTTAGATGCCTTGATTATCTGACGTTCTAGACGTTCAGTAGTGGAAATAGACTCTTTGATTCCTTTATTTCTAACTACTACATCTAATTCGATTAAGTCAGCCATTCTCTTCGCCTATAGTTTTGATCCACAAGTTATCAAGGGACTTTATAGTTTCTATTTCCCACGGTGAAAGTGTGATACTCGTAAGGTCACACCAAGCCTTAATTATGTCGTAGGATATAGGATTTGGCCCTGACATCCCATACGTTCTACCTTCGTGTAGTTGTAGGAATGATGACCAGATATGAGCAGCAATATCAGGGAAGAGAGCATCAGAGTTAAACTGTTCTACCTCGTCTAAACTCTTCCCTAATTGTTTTGCTACTTGGGCTAGGTGTTCAGCTTCGGTTGATTTACCTTTAACCTTCCGACCCATCCTAAAGGAATGTTCTGCGAACTCCTCTAGTTCTGCCCTTACTTGTCCAAAAAAGCCTGTGCATCACCTAAAGCAGCGTCTACTTGTTCACGTACCCAAGGGAGCGTATCAAATACTTCACGTACTTTAGCTTCTGTGCAATCAGGCTGTTCACCACCAAGGGTGATATTCCAAGACTCAACACACTTAACAAGAAGGTCTAATGCTGATGCCTCAATCTCTTCAGCAGTAAGGTTTAGCTTACCACCTGTGCGCTGGGCTTTCATCAACCGACGGTTCTGTTGTGCATGAGAAATAGTTTTATATTTCTTTGAGTATGGGCCATGCACTGTAATGCTCATCTCTGATCCATCTTCGTTTGTTAGGATTTCAGAGTTTACTGGATTATACAGTGTTACATCTGTGGTTTCTTTGGTTGTACCAATGTTCATCAAGTCCATATCGGGTTCTCCTTTATTTGATGATTTCGGGTTAGTCGGGCTGATTTATTAGAGGGGGAGCATCAGACCCGACACCGACACTCCCCCAACCCTAGCTAGGGATTATGATGTACGTGTCAGTTTGATGTTTGTCTCTTCTGTCTCATCGTATAGAGCAACAAAAGGCATTGTAATCAAGCGAGACTGTGGGTTCTGTACTGGAACAGAAGCACCATTGTACTTAACTCGTGGGAACAAGAATGTGTAGCTGTTAGAGCCTGTAGGATCATCTACAGAAACTTCGATTGAGCTTTCAGTCTCGTTCAAGAATTTGTTGATCAATGTTTCGTCTTCATAGTAGACAGTCATTGTACCTTCAACAACAGCACGACCATATTCTAGTGACTGAGCAGCATCTGAACCAACAACGAATGTAGGTGCTAGAGAGTTAGCCAAAGAGAAGTCGATAGATGTCACGATGGAAATTGCAGAACCACCATCAGAGATAGTACCTGAGTAGCTATCAAAAGGTTGGTTGCTAGAAGCTGCTGTTGGTGTACCACCTGTCGAACCAGTTGAACCTGATTGTGTCATGGTCTTACCAACCATATCGAATGTACCTGTAACCATTTGGTTAGGTGCAATCGAAACAGCCATGTTAGAAACAGCCATACCAGTAAACAAACGGTACTGTGAAATATCTGCTGCTTCGTCTTCCATTGTAAAGTACTTAGGTGTAGTACCAACTTTCAAAACGTTTGTTGAGAATGTGTTAAAGAATGCACTCTCAAATAGTTCGTCAAAGTCAGCTTTACGAAGGTCGGTTTCAATAGAACCACCTGCTTGCTTGTTACCGTGACGATCAACCCTTGTCATACGGTCTGCTTGGATTTCATTACCTTCTACACGATCTTTTGTTAGATCAATAGAGTGCGTGTTGAATGGTAGGTAAGCGAATGTTGGGGTTGCTGGTGTTGTACCAAAGCTAGTCTCTGCAATATACGACAGACTAGAACGGCTACCTTGTGCAAATGCCATTAGTTATCTCCTTCAAGAGTATCTTGTGTGATTGTTGTTTTCGCCTTGGGAGCTTCAACCAAATGTTCAGGTAGCCCTTTGGCAATTTTAGCAGGGATTTTATCTCCCTCTTTATATGATTTACCTTGACAGGCAAAGTTTTGTTTTGCTGTATACATAAGCAATTCCTCTTATTGGGAGTAGACATACCAACCGATATTTACTGTTGCATAATACCAAGGGCTATCTACAAACCCACTGTCTCTTTCTGCATAGTCTACAGAAACAATTATTTCATCTCCACCTGCTGGTGTAAAAGAGATGTCTGTCGTAGCATCAAAGGCATCCATTACCTTATTAGCTAGTTCATCAGCAGCAGCAGGGCCAGAACCCTCTGGTGTATAACAGAATACACGGAAGACACCATCGTATCTCTGCTGTGGATTTAAGCCTCGTACAGAAGGTCTACGTGCAACTGGTACAAAGGCCACCTTAAGAAAGCTAGACCCTGTTGTAGGCTCAAAAGAAACATTCTCATAGGCAATGTCAGGTAAGTCGGCTGTATTAGCTAAATGGCTCTCAAGAGCAGCACGTATATTATTATAAATGCTCATCCGAATTTATTCCTAATTCTCTGAAAGACATGGTAACCACTAGAACGCCAGTTAGCACCATCTTCTACATCTCTTGCATGTGGTGAACGGTTTCTCAAAGTAATCTTTACGTTATCTTGCTCTAACATATCTGAAACATTTAGTGCTTGTATGTCACCTAATAGTTGACCGTAAGCCTCTTGTCTCTTCTGTTCAGGGTTTTGATTTCTTGGTTTGTTTTCAGAAGTACGAGAACGACCGCCACCCTGACCTGCACGTTTGATAGAGAATGAGGTAACATACGCACCAGTATCTACAGGAGATATACGAGTGGCATAATCAGCTATATCCTCAAGCCTATTTTCGATCTGCTCTTCAGCCATATCATTTAGGCGACCTTTAAGTCTGTCGAAGGTAGCTTGTACAGACATTATTCTACAACCTCACAGATGTAACAAATCTTAACACCAGCGGAAAATATTGTATTTACTCTTACGATATTGACTGTATCACCTTGGCCTAAGATTTGGTCTTCATCGTCAGGTTCTACTGCAAGTCCTAATGCAGGTACGACACAACGACGAGAACCTCGTCTGACTTCATCACCAATGGGTAGTCCAGTGGAAAAATTGAAGAAGTAACCATCAAAAGTATAATCTGTCGTAGCACCACCTGAAACTGAACCTGTAGCAGGATCGTATGTACCAGCAGTTGTCTTCTTGCGTAGTGTTAGTTCTTCGCCGTGATCCTGAACCAACTTAAGGAGATCATAAGCTCTAAAAGTAGCCATCTGAGTTCTCCTTAATCGTATTCTGAGCCGTAGTCATCACCATTGTAATTAGGTGGGTTACGGAAACGGTCTCGACGGAATGATGGTTGAACACGGTCTGTGTTTGCACGTACCGTATCAATTACAGTCTTACTTATACCACCAGCTTTAATACCCACGACAGCACCAGCTTTCTTACCTTGGTATTCTAGGTTTTCGGCTAGTGTGGTATATTGTTTGGCTAGGTCTGTATAGTCTGCACTTAAAGCACCATCAAGTTGCGTGTTTACTTGCCGTGAATACTTAGCAGCAACAGTTCTTGCACACCAAGCAGCAGCAAAGTAAATGTTATCATTAGTTTGGGCTAGACCGAAAGTGATCTCTTCGTTCTGCACTTGTTGATCATTAGTGTCTGTGTCTCCAAGAAGCAGACGTACAGAATTTAAACGACCAGATGCAGTCGTAGTTCCAAGATCAGTTTCGTCGTAGCTCCAAGCCATGATTAGTTCTCCAAGTGTCCGTAAGTTCTACGCCAACTACGAATAAGTCCACGTTGCTTATCTGCGATTTTGGACTTCTTACATTTTTTCTTATCAAAGTCTGCTTGTGATTGGGACTTATCTTTAACCTTGGCGTTAATTGCATCTACAACATCATGTAGTCCAGCAACATCAAGTTCTTCTAGTCCATCACCAACCTTTGTTTTAACTTCCATTTCGGAATTATGGTGCAACCAACCTTTGTTATAGAGTATCTCTACACGAATTTCGTCTACACCTAGCTCTTTCCACTTGAACTCATCACCAGCTTTGAAGTTACGCTTATGCCCATTAAAGGGAATACGTACAAATACAGGACGGTCAAACTGAAAGGGTATTGGTCTTCGGGCCATATCGTCTTCTTCCTCAGTATCTATTGTCGGGGAGGATGATGGGGACTTACGCCCCCACCAAAGTTTTATCTTAAGCAACAACTGCTTCAAAGAAGTAACCCAAGTCTGCGCCTGTGACTTTCATGTCATAGGACATCTTAACTTGAATATGTTCTGCAACTTGTTGACGCTTAAGTGCATCGTCAGAGAATGACTCTACAGTTACGCCCAAGTTGTTTACACCGTCTAGGTTGTTCCATGCGAAGGTTACACCTGCCGCTGGTGTCATTAGACCTGCTGATGCTGGTGAGTGTACCAACAATGCGTTTTTACCACCGATGAACGAGTTGCTTTCTGCAACACCTTCTGCACTGTCGTTTTTCACAGCTTCCATGACGTAGAAGTTTTCTACTTCAAAGATTTCAGCCAACTTAGCATTAGTGATAAGTGCTGTGTTGTCCACAGTCGCACCACCGTTCAAACGTGCTAGGATGTCTGGGTGGTTGATCAAGATGTCACGCACCTCTTTACCGACAACCATTGTGTTTGGCTTGAAGCCACCAGAAGCTAGTTGCATAGTACGACGAGCAGTTGTTACGTCTGCGATTGGTGTACCATTTGTGTAGTCTGACCACAAGTTTGATGGCGTGTTGTCTGTACCCCAAATACCTGCTGCGAAGAAGTTTGCAGCGAACTGCTCTTCACGATGGATCAACAGACGGTTAGTTAGTGTCTGTGCGCCAGCAGCACGAATGTCTAGAGCAGCATCTTCGTTAGCAAGAGTTTGCTGATCGAAGTCCATGCCTAGACCGTATACGTCTGCATAGAAGCTGTCTGTTGACAATGACATACCGATACGGTTGACTTCTGTGCGTGGTGCAAGAGCCTTAACATCACCTGAACGGTTCATGTTGTCACGGTCATAGATGTAGTATCTGTCAGACTGTTTCTGAACGCCTACTGTTGGGAAAACCTTATCAGCGATAAAGTTAGCTTGGTCTTGTACATAAGCAATCGTTAAGTTAGTTAACGGCTGGTCGATATGTACCGAATTTGGTGTTAGCAATGGCATTGTTTAATTCCTTTCTAATGCTGGTTACGCCGCAGCGTTACCGCCTTGGATCAATTCGATTGCGATTACTTGACCATCTACACCTGCTTCTGTAGCATAGCCCATGATAATGTTGGTAGAAGCAGCAGTTACAGCATCACCTGATGCATCTGTTGCAACAGCAGCACCTGCAGCGATTGTACCGCCAGCAGTTACCATTACTTTACCAGAGATAGCTACAGTTGCGGCTTCGGCTGCAGCAGGATCGTTCAATAGAACGCCAATGCAGTTTTCACCAGCAGAATCTGCCAAATCGACTTGACCGTCTGATTCTAATGTTACAAATTTGAATTGTGCCGACGATAGGTCTTCGCCAGCAATGAATGTCCGTGTGTCACGGGTTGTCATTACAGCCATAATTATTCCCCTTTATAGCTTTTGTTAATAAGAGCTTTACCTTCGTCGGTTTTAGCTACTGCAGCGTATGCTTTAGCATAATCACTCTTCTTCATTTTGTTGTCGTCCATATAGGATTTAACAAGGGCTTCTAGTTTATCAGTAGCAGTTGCGAACTCGCCATCTGCGTCTGACTTACCAACTTCTTCCATAGTCTCAGCAAAAGTTGCATCTGCAGCTTTCAATGCTTCCATGATAGATTCTACTTCACCGAACTCACCAACTAGAGACTTAGCGACATCAGTTGCAAAGTGTGGTAGTGCTTCTGTAGCACGTTTTGTTAGTTCAGTGTCTGCTTTAGCAAATTCTGCTTCTTCTAGTGCTTTTAGAATTACAGCAGGTACATCTGCTTTGTTGATTTGCTCACCTTCATACTCAATGTACTCTGGTTCAACTTTCTTTTCGATTGTATCAGCTTTGATAACAAAACCGTTTTCGATAAGGGCTTTACGCAAATCTTCATTGTGAATTTTGAGAGCATCGTTCTCAGCTTTAAGAAGGTCAAGCTCATCTACAACTTCTTCGGACTTCTTCATGTCCATGTTGTACATTTTCATTGCTTCATCTTCTGTCATGCCTTTGTCCATGTAAGGCTTTAGTTTTGCCTTTAGGTCGTCTGACATTTTTTCTACGTTATCTGTCATTTGTTCCTCTTCGGAGTTGTCACGCTTGAACAGGGAAACCATAGCCTGTGCATTGGCAGGACGATCAACCAACGACAGTTCGTCCAGTTCAAGCTGTTTCAAAAGGTTAGCCATTAAACTCTTCCTTTATTGCTTTACCGCCAATGCTGAAGGCGGCTAGTTCACCAGATTTGACCTTTGCCCAAACGTCATCGTTATAGACTTTGAACGCTACGATCCAGCCTTCACGGTCACTCTGTATGCCAAGGGATTCACCAATCTCTTTAGTGATAGGCATGGAGTGAATAACTGCTCCAATCTGATCCCCTTTGTGCATTTCTTTACCGACACGGACATGCTCCATAAATTTATTTACGGCACGAACCAAAGTTTCTGGCTCAATAACATCACCCTGACGGTCTACTACAGGTTCACCCTTCTCTGTAACCACCGAAGCCCAGCCGTATACCATACGTTGTTCTTCATCAGCTTTGAGAATAGTCCCCTCTATTGATTTAGTTAATTCTGACACGGTAGTATCACTTTCCCACATGCGGCAAGACCAGTAACGAGCAGAGGTCTTGTCTGTTGCAGTATCACACGAATGGCGAGAACGGAAATTAGAACGAGCTTTTGGATCATCACGACGAATTTCCATATTAGGATCACCGAATGTCACTCGTTTAACTTTGTCGCCATCCATAACGAAAACTTCAAACTTCTTGTTACCTTCTGTCAGGCGACGAGGCTTGTTTAAAGTTACTTTTTCGCCTTGGTACTCAGCCTTGGCAAATTCTTCTTTCATAATCTCTTGTACAATGACCCTGAGAGCCTCTAAGCGATCCACTGAGTGGTCTTCTTCACCTTCTGGGTAGTCTACCCCCATAAGCTCCTCATTCTGCTCTGCTAGGTCTTCATAATAGTCCAAGTATTCATTGTGGTTAATAGCTGGCATATAGACAGCTTGACCATTGTACTCATGCACATGGATCGCACCGCCTAGTCCCATGTCCATAGAACGGCTACGAGCTTCCATCTCTGTGGTGAATACATCGTTTGCGTATTGTGCTTTTAACATCTTATCTTTTTTCGGTAGAAGGTCTTTATCGTGGGTGGCAGACTTAGCACCACGCATAATACGTAAGAAACTATTTACTCTTGCGTGTGCCCACTGTTCCTTAGAGGATACATTAGGTCGTACTGATGTAGGGTTCGTCTTGTATGCACCAACACCACGATCATAAACTGTCTTAAGTTTAGCTGCAGTCACACGACCATGTTTCTTGCCATACTTCTCGTTAAACTCTGTGGCTTTCTGTCGTAGGCTGTCCATAAGACCTTTCTCTACGTCCAGTTTACCCACAGCAGACCATGCAGCTTGAAATGCACGTTGTTCGTTTTTTGTGTCGTCATAGACAGAATTAAAGACACGACGAAATTGTGTATGCTTTTCCTCTGGTACGGTTTGACGTACAGCTTTAGGTAGGTCTGAATTACGTGAATAGGGCATTAGTTAAGAACCTTTGCGAGATAACCTTTGAATATACCGAAGACTACGGCATTGTTTGTACCAGAGTCTGCTCTTATTCTGACATCTGCATTCTTGGGTACGATAACAGCAGGGTCTAAATCAATATCCCAAGGGCCACCTGTAGAAGCACTAACAGCAGCACGTTGAATGAATACGCCACCAACTTCTCTGACCTCTAGATAAAAGTCTACGTTAGCGTCTTGTTTCTTACTTACAGAACCAAAACCACCAGTAAGAACGTAGTAATCACTATCACTGAAGGTTGTTGCACCTTTGAATGATCCTTGAAGACCTTGTGGGATGTCAATGTGTATCTTAGTTGCGTCTGATGGTACACCACCAACCACTGTTGTGTTCTCGTATACTGTCACACGACCAACAATCTCAGTCCCATTAGCATTATAAGCATGTGATACACGAGCTACAGGAGTGTCTAAAGCTACTGGGTTCTGACCGTTCAGTGTTACTTCTTGTACAAGGAAAGTGAACTTTGCATCTGTACCTGTACCTGAAACCGTATGACACTCTAGTTTGATCGTCTGTGTGTCGGCTGCAGAAGAACTTGAGATATATTCAATGGTGTTATCGGTAACGTATGTTTCATTACCACCTACAGTCCATACAGTTTCAAGAGTGTCAGCAGTTAGATCAGCAGACTTACCAAACTTGATTAGAGATTTAGCTTTACGGTCTATAGATACTCTGTCGCCTGTTAGGGCTTCGATTTCACGTTCAGCTTGAACCAGTCGTCCATCAGGGACTTCATAGGCTCTTCTGGGCCAGCCACCAAACATTTGTTCTATTTCCTTAATTTCTTGGACGACGATTGCGTTAGGATCAACAGGTTCTCCCAAGTCTGGGAAAGGTGTTAAAATATCTTCAGGGTTTAAGGTAGAAGTCTCGACAAGACTTGTTGTATTAACCTCTGGTGTACCTGTTAGTATCTCTGAAGCTGTAAGCTCTATAGTACTAACTATAGTTGCAGTTACTGAGGGAACTTCGGGTGATGCAGTAACGACAGAGCTTGGAGAAAGCTGGTGATCTTGACTTAAAGTTGTCTCAGTCGCCTCTGGCTGATCTGTAACTATACTTGTAGCTATTAGATCGTGTAACTGAGTGAGGCTTGTTGTATTAACCTCTGGTGTACCTACGAGTAAATTAGGTGCAGAGAAAGTTTCATCTTCTGCCATTGTTACATCAGATACGACAGGAGAACCTGTAACGATTACTGATGCGGTAAGACCATGATCTTGGGTTAGATTAGTCTGATTAACCTCTGGTGTACCTGCAGCCAAATTAGAGGCTGTAAGACTGTATTCTTGGGTGAGGGCTATAGTAGAAACTGAGGGTGCTTGGGTTTCTACTGTATTACCAACAAGAGAGTGATCTTGAGTTAAACTGGTGTTGTTGGCTTCTGATGTTCCAGAGGTAACACTGTTGGCAGTTAATTCGTAGTTTTCTACGCTTTCTGCACCATCATCACCTAGAGGAGAAGAACCTAGTGGGCTGAAGCCTACCATGACTTTACTCCTTAAGGTTTAGTAGGCCAAGTTATCTCAAACGGAAAGCCTTCTTGCTGCGGTACATTTCTAAGAGCCACTCTATAGTCAGATTGCTCTTGTGACATTGTGTGATCTGATCCAGCCCACCAATCAGTTTCTGTAAGCAGACGATCTCTTTTCCAACGAACAAGTTCAGCCTCTGATGTTTCTAATTCAGTAGGATCAATGTATAGGCTGTCAGCTTCTGTTTGTTCTACTTCTTCTGCCATGCTAATCCCTTACACCGTAAATACTTACTTTTCCGCTAATGCTCCCTGAAATGGGAAAAATAACTATACCGTTTATATCGAAGGAACTATTTAGAAAATGCCCAAACGATTGATGGGTAATTGTATTATTGCCGCTATCAATATACCCACCAAAAACATGCCATGATTGGTACTGATTAGTTTGATATTCATCTATGTCTGTGTTTAGGGTTATTGTGCCTGACCAGCCGCCATCAGCGGAGGAAACTCCTCCAACATAATTGTATCTACTTAGGTAGTGGTAACTATAGGTTTGCCTAGCTGCATAATCTGTTGAGGAAGAACACTCCAAATACTGAACTTCATAATTACTGGTTGTCCGTGTTGCATTGGTGTAATTACCATTAGGGTATCTTATTCTGAAAACTAGCTGGCTATCTTGTGAAGGTCTAATTCTGTCTAATACAATTTCATACTTAGTATAACCCTTAGTCTTTAAATCACCAAGTTGATAAGAACCTGTAGCCCAATCAAACAGTATACTGCTTACCGCAGTATCGTTTTCAGTTATCTTACTTGAGTATATTAAGTGCCTACTAGCAACTTCTTGGTGAGAAGTCGTAGCATAAACTACAGCATCACCACTCAAATTAATTTTAGTACTGGTATTTGAAGATGCGTTAGTAGCATGAGCATAACGACCCATTGTGGTAGTGCCACCACTTATGGTAACATAACCAGAGCCTACTTCCCAGTTTCCATTAGCATCCTCTATAGTATACTTTATATAGTCTCCAGTTACCAACCCTGCATCAGAAAAGCTACTAAAACCACTGACAGCACTCCCAAGCGTAATCGTGACTGTTGTGCCAGTTGCGGCAGTTGTCATCTTTGCTCGTAAAGGGTAAACAAACTCAGTCATTTTTTACCTATGCAGGATCAGGAATACCGATAGTAAACGAACCTAGAGAGAAGGTGTTACCAGAAGTTACTGATTGTGATGCACTAAGAGAGCCTGTGACATACAAATTGCTTGAACCGTCTGTGATAGCGTAAAATGCAGCAGTTCCTGTTCCTGTTACACTTGCGTCTGACACAGAAGCTACAGTGACTTCACGACCACCACCTGTACGATCTGCAGGTGATCCAATAGATAAAGCTGTTTCATTACCTAGAGTGTAAGTAGAGGTTGCTTCTGCGTAGCTTGTAGGTTCTGTTGTGCAGATGTCAATACGAGTGCCGTTTGTTGTCAGTGTTGACAATCCATTGTCGAATACGGCATTTGCTAGGGTTGCCATGATTAACTCTCTTCTGTTGTAGTTGTTTCTTGTTGAGGTGAACCAATGATGTTATTGTCTGGGCCATCATAATAATCAGCCAAGGCACGTTCACGCTGTTGTGCTAATCCACGGCTCTCAGCGTATATCTCTGGGTCAAGTGCTGGTAGTTCAGCGTTCTGCAACAGTGAATTAACAATATCAGGTTGGTCAGCAAGGTTAATATCTGCACCATTAAGATTGCGTAGGTAACTGCCAAGTTCACGTAGATCGTGTGGTGCAACATCACCTGCAATAATGCGAGGCATGTTATCGTAGTTCAGACCGTTCAACTCCCAGAGGCGTTCAACAAGCTGTTTATTTAAGACATCGACGATAGCTTGGATGTAGCTCTCTAAGGCACGGAGGAACAGGTCTGTCTTAGACTTGGATAGGGCATACGAACCAGTGCTGCCACCACCAAGCATAAGAAACTCTGAAAGGACTGAACGAGCAATGTCATGTTGGTAACGACGAACAATAGGATCAATGTCTATGTTACGTTTACCATTTGACGACATCAATTCGACATCGACGAGCCTATTGGAGGTAGGACTTCCGTCTTTATCTGGGAAGGTGTCTGAGGGCAGGATAATGTACCCTTGCTCGTTGAATTTAACATCCCTAAGAATTTGCTGAAGGTTGGCGACGAATCCAGACTGACCAGCAGTAGCATCAGGACTGAGGTACTCAGAAGGAATACGAGCCACAGGGATACCAGCAAGCTCACGCTCCACAGCAATAGCTTCAATATTCTGGAGATTGTTAAGGTACTCGTAAGATGTGTAAGCATTACGTAGGATAGACCGCCCTGAAGGATCATTGTTAATTGCAGTGGTACGGTAGTAAAGGCTCTTACGAGTAGGAATATAACTTGTGTTGTTGAACCCAGAACCTTCTTGGTTAATACCTAAGACATCACCTGACTTCTGGTCAACATCAAACTTAGAAATAGTCCAAGGCGCACGAGAAGCAATCTTACGAACACCAATACGACCATCATCATATTTGGACTTACCTTTGGCTGAACGGCTGGTTGGGCCATTACGTCTTTTATAGACGACCTCAAACCAAGCGAAGCCATACGACAAAAATGAAAGTGCCTCTGCGATATGATCATCTAAGGTATGATCCATGTCTTCTAAGACTGTCTCAACGAAATTAGCTTCGTTAACAGCTTCGTCGGATTCGTTTGCAGGTTGCACTTTCAAATCTACATCACGCAGGATTTGCTCAACTGCGTACATAACAGCACCAATAGTACTGTCGTTATCTCTCATCTCACGATACTTACGGATGGCACGTTTGCCACGTAGTTCAGGTAAGAAATCATCAGCACGGATATTACCGTTTTGTGTGTTATCACCTGCAATCCCTAAAATCTGGGTTGCCTCTGTTTCTGATAGCTTCTTTACCATTGTTATAATCTTTTTGCTGTTGAACTACATTAAGCCCTTTGCGGAGCTATATGCCAACTTTAATTGCGGCTTGGCGTATCCGTTAAGTGAGAGGTCGGTTAAAGCCCAAACTAATGCATCAAGACGGTCTGGTGAGCCTATCGACCCTAAAGGTTCCCACTGTACCATCTGATCTTCTAAATCGTTTAATCCTCGTACATGCCTAACTTTACTTTGTTCGTATAGTGCAGATACAGGTTCAGCCCGAGCCATCTTCCCTCTAGAAGCGTGGACGAGCTTTACAGGAACTGTTTCATCCTCTGTGTGTAGCGTATGGCGTACCATATCACCACCTTGGTTACGTTCAGCTACAATACGATCAGCCATGTGATCTCTGTATAGCTGTATAGCTTTGGATGCCCATTGTTGTGGTGTATAACGACCAGTGTGGTCTTCTAGCACATAGGCTGTTCCATTTACGTCAATTCCTGCTACGACAATGCCTGTCATGTCTGATTCTGCATTTGCAGTGACAGCAGGGTCGATGGAAATAACGATACGACTAAGTTGTGGTACTTCGTCCTTCTCAATCTCGCATTTAGCTAAGAGAGTTCTGTTCCATAAAGCACCCGATGCTTCGTCAAGTATTTCGGCATATAGTTCTTGGCGACCAAGACGTGTACCTTCATAGGTTTTGCGGACTGCATCAAGGAAAGTGTCAGCAAGGTTAGCAGCATTATCATACGTACTACCTGTACTGATCGTCGTCTTTTCATCGTCTAGGATTGTTCTTATTAGTTTTGTAGTCTTGGGGGTAGTAGTCACAAACACTTTAGGGTGTTTACCTAGACGTAGACCAAACATCATCATGTCCCAAGTATCTTGGGCATTACGCCAAGCACAAAGCTCATCACACCATGCACTGTAAGCCTGTGGGCCACGAAGACGTTCTGGGTCTTCTGCTGAGAAGAATACCGCCTTAGCACCATTCTCCCATGTTAAGCTATTGTTCGTGGGAGACCAAACAGGATAACCAATGTGTTTACCACGATATGTTTCATCACCACTCCAACATACACTTAGAAGACCAGAGTCACCTTCAACCATAACTCTTCGGACATCACCTTTGGTAGGTGCGACACAGTGTACAATCTTGTCACCGCTTCTAATCCGATGGCGAACCCACTCTGCACCTGCTCTAGTCTTACCCCAACCACGTCCTGCCAAGGCGACCCATATATTCCATGAACCTTCAGGCTCCAGTTGCTCAGGTCTAGCCCAAAATCCCCAGTCATGTCTTAGCTCTTCCGCTTTCTTTGGGCCTAGCTCTTTCAGAATAGCAGCTACTTCCTCATCAGGAAGGTCTCTTAAGATGTTAGCTGTTATCTTCGCTTGGGGTTGCATCGGGCTTATTCTTTCCTAGAAGGGTAATTAGGGAGTCAATAGCTGATTCGTCTTCGTCGGGGTTCTCTGACTGTTCAACTTCATTAACAGTAGACGTAGGTGACCAACCACCTTTAGAACGTAGGAATAGTTCTGCTGCCTTAAAGTCACCGTCAAGGGCTTGTTGTATAACGACAGAACCAACTTGACCTACAATATCAGCTTTAGTGTCAGCTATGTCTTGTCCATAAAGCTTATAGAAGGTAGCTGTAGAGCTAGGAGCATTCTGGTACTTTTGTATCGACGCAAGTATGTCTTTAACAGACACACCATTACGTATGCCCTCTTTAACCTTCTTGGCTATAACTTCACTATATGGGATTGCTTGGATGCTCATATTCTTAACGACAGATAAAATTGCTTTGTAGCTCTCATCCATCGGCAAAACCATACTCTGATTCTACAGTTGGAAAGTTACGTCTTGGTTGAATGAGAACGACAAAACAATTTAGGAGATTATCTCTATACATAAGTATTAAACTTATGTCTGTTTTTTCTTTACTAGATAAAGAAGAAAAAACTATATATGCTGAAAACTATAGTTATATACTTAAGTATAGCTTTCTTACTATTATATAAGTGCTTTTTTTGTGTTTTGTAACACACAATTTTAAACTATTTTATAAGCCTTTGTTTTCTAACGAATCTTTTTTGTTGTTTTATAGGTGATTCTTGGGTGGGTAGCCGATGTTATGAACTTTTGTTACAACTTTGTTGCACTTTGTTATATGCGGCAGTTTGACACACCTGAACTAATTTCTTTAGTTTGTAGATGTAGGGGTAAACCTCCACCGCCGAATCGATTCGTGTATTATACGGAGGGTCTCACGTTTTGTCAATAGTTAATTTCATTCTGTAACAATTCGTGATCAATCTGTCGTTATGTGACAAAAATACAACACTTTGGTATAAAATTAGGGCTTGACAAACATTTTTGCTTGACACTCAAAGCGAATCGGCAGCACCCACACGAATCGTTTGTGATCACAAAAGAATAAACAAGAGTCAAAATGTGATCACAAAACAATTGGTAAACATTTATTACCACAACAAAAAAAAGACGACCCCGAAGAGTCGCCAGTTGGGAGTCAACAGTATTAAAACTAATTAGCCAACAAGGGCTTTTGCTTTGCGTTTTGACGTACCATGCGCCACGATAGCGACCGACTTGCCCTTGACGGATGCACCACCACACAACTTGCATTGTGCGCATTGGACTCTTGCCCCTGCCTCTTCACTAGCAGGACACAACACTTCTTTGCCTTTAACGATTGAGTCCAGTGATGCAATGACTCTAAATGTCCGTTCGCCTCTATCCCACGCCGACTCCGCTTGTGCTAGGTTATCCGCACTAGTCATTATGGACTCTGGCATTGTGTTGGTCTGGTGGGTGTATGCAGTGACATATTCTGCGCCACTGGTTAGGGATTCCCAAATGAATTGCGGTACTGCAAGCGGGTCTCCGTAGCTACCTAGTCTTACGCCACGCAATAGGCCAATAGCACGAATTGACTCATGCCCTTGTGCAAGCTCATATGCGCCTCGCTTGTATGCTTTGTAAACGCCGTTAGGGGCAAACAGTAGGTTAACGTAGCACGTGCGGTCTATCGCTTGCCCTGTTGCCTTGTTAGAGGGCTTGCCCTTGTGTGGACAATCACCACAAATTGACGAGTCTGCCCCTGTTCTACTGGCGGTAATTGGATCAATGTCCGAACGTAGAATCCACGTTTGCACCATGTCGCCAGTTTTACGATTGCCAGACTTTACTTGTGCGATTGCCACGATAGGTTGACCGTCGATTAGACTTGGCCCTTGGTATATGATATATGATTTATTGGTCATTATTAGGACTCCTTTTTCACTTCAAAAACAATGCAATCGGATTCATGCAAACCCCAAGTGCCACGCCATTTTTTGATAGCTATTGATGCTGATTTATTGCCAGTAAATGACTGTTCGAAATAATCACCATCATTTTCCAAACGCCAAATAATTGTAAATTTCATTAGTCTGACTCCGTATTGATTAGGACAATTATGACGATAAAGAAAACCGCCACGATAAAAGGGATATAAAGCATAAAGGGCATATTAGTTATAAAACCCCGTATCTTCACCATTGATTAGCGAAACATGATAGCCGCCCACGTTAGGCACAAAGATTCCAAATCCGTCGCTATCTGGTGCAATGCCATACGACCACTTGCCCAATAGGAACACGATTGCCAATAGTTGAATTTTAAGTGTTAGTTTTAAGATTAGGTTTCCCATTATACTGACTCCAAATTTGTTGTTAGTCCGTCCACAACTTGAAAGCTGTATTTTCCATAAATTGCCCAAACGTGGCGTTTGATCCATGCATATTCTTTGGTTGATCCGTCATAGATACCTAGTGCATTGGCAATGCTGTTTGCGCTATACCAATCGTTTCCTTCTTGCATGGCTAATTTTGCCATATATTCAGCGTCCATACGCAAAGATTCAAAACGCTCATTTTCCAATTCATCAACATAATGGTGCAATGCACGATATTCGATTGTTTCATTGCGGCAACACTTGCGAATATCTTTGGCGATCAGAGCAAATAATTGGTCATGATCAACATCAGCATCCGCTCCAAAATATCCGCTATGCATAATCATTGAATAATCGTCCGTTAGTATCTCAAACCAACGTGCAAAGCGTTCATCTTTGGTGTTCTCCCAAACTTGAGAAAAATCGTTGGTGTCGATTGCCTCCATCATTGATTGCGCCAATGCATAACAAAGACACGCTGCGAGAGGGTTTTCTTTAAATAGAGTCTTAAAGAACTGTTTCTTTTCAGCTTGCCAGATATCGTATTGCATTGTGCCAATTTCGATAAAGCTAGGAGTCTTTGCGAATTGCATAGCTTGCGCAACTGCGTCAAAGCCCGCTACTTCTTGAATTTTTGCGATTGTTTCTGCGAATTGGTTTGTCATGTCGTTTCCCTTCGGGGTTGGTTGTTGCCGTTGACGTAGCTAGGGCAGATTTTCGGACAGCTTGTCAAGAGTACAAAAGGAGAACATTGGGAAAAAACATTTTGTTACGTTACGTCATTACAACCTATAGGTTAGCCAGGTTAGTTTATTTTACAACTTATAGGTTTAATAGTTTAACGATTAAACTAGTTTTAAAATGCGGAACAGAGGGGGAACGAATCGTGAATCAAACGTGAAGATTTAAAGCTATGCAAAAAATGCATGGCAGCTATGACTTGACAAGCACAGATTCTTGTGTGGCACGATTCGAATCATGTTATGCGATTCTTACATATCAGACTTGCAAAAAATGCATACCTATAACCTATGCGATTCATGCATGGGTGCTATGCGATTTATGCATAACCGACTCTTTTTGTCGGGAATGACTGATTCGGTCATGCGGTTACCTGATTCGCTGTCGTTTGTCAATCGGATTCACGAGTCAAGCAAAAAATACTTGCGAATCGTAGTAAATTTACCACACTATCCGAAATATCCTGTCAATTATCCTTTTGTGCCATTGACAGCAAATTTGGATATGCGAATCACTACCCGAATCGGTAGTTTGGAACGAATCAAGAACGAATCACGAAAATCAAACGAATCGGGAACGAATCGTGAAATGAGAACGAATCAGGAACGAATCAGGAAAACGGAACGAATCATGAACTGTGATATTTTTGCCACAGACCCCCCACAGTGGAAATTAAGGGTCTACCCCCTCCAGTGGAAATTAAGAGTTGACCCCCACAGTGGAAATTAGTAATCTACTTACGAATCACCCCCACAGTGGAAATATAGAAAGGAAAATAAAATGGCAGAGATTGGCAAAAGAATTACCTACAAAGGTCACTCAATTATTCCAGTATACTTTGCAGAAAGTAAGAAAACAGTGTTTGACTTGTACATGGGAATCACGTATACACGTTTTATAGACACTTGGAACAGCGTAGAAGAGTGTAAAGAATATGTCGATAGACCTACAAAGATATAAGGAGACCCCTACGATGGAAAAAGAAGTAGAAGTACTAAGCATCATAGCAAAGATACTGAAGGATGCAGATAAAGAGATCGTCGCAGTGTTCAAGAACAATTTCACTGAGGATGAACTGGATAACAGTGCATGGGCTATATCTGCTTACAGTCTAGCGTGGGATGCTATGCGTGAAGCAGAAGAGTTAAAAGCTAAAGCAGAATTGGAGTCGTAAAATGGAAACTATCATCAAGCAAATCAAAGAGATCGACAGTGACCTACACAATGTTATTTGTCGTGCAGAGAAATGTCGTCAGGATGCTGAACGTGGGATCAACGTAAACCACAGTTCAGATTTCTCGTGGACTAAAGAAGACAAACTTAAGAGCCTGTTTGAATATCTGGAAGATGCCAAAAATGATATTGACCAGTTGAAGGATGACGTGAAGGTCATAAAAGATTACTTGACTAATCTTCTGGATGATGTAGAGTACGAATCAATCAGACAGAAAGCTATAGGAGAATCATAATGAAATATAATCTTATCATCAGCTACCCAGACGGAAGTTATCACCTCTGGAATAAGACAAAGGATAATGAATGGGAAATTACCTTTGAATATGAAGAACAAATGCTAAAGTTTATGCAGAGACTATTGGAGAATATCTATGACTAAAGTTGGAGAAGCATACGTTGGTGAAGACGGACAATGGTATTACTATACAGAAGAGGACATAGAAAAGATGGGTAAAGTAAACGCAATGTACCAAGACAAGGTAGAAGCAGAATATGAACGTGGGGCGATCAATGCTTATTATGGTCGTCGTCCTAACCCAAACCACTCAGACGTATATCTATTAGAAGCATACATGGAAGGCTACAATGAAAAACCGTATGGAGAAAAAGATTATGGATACGATGACTAATCACTATATCATCGCAATACTACACAAAGACCATTCCATTACACCTTTATGGGTTGGTCGTCTTTATGGTCGTCTAGCTGCACTCTTACGTGTAGACCACCTGCAAGAAACTTGCGAATTTGAACTAAAGGCACTTGACGGAGAAAGATTTATTCCGTACAGTCTTAAACAGGAACAGTAGAAAAGGAGAATCACATGACTAACTATGTTGCAAAAGATGTTGTACTTCAAACACTTACAAAAATTGGATACAATAGAACATTCCATGTTGTCTTTGATAAGGCTGATGGTGAAGAACGTGAGATGGACGCAATGATGATCCAACCAGATCGTCCAGTGTTCAAAGAAGTAGAGAATATGCCAGTGATTGACATATGGAAAGAAGCATGGCGTTCGTTCAATGTTAATCGTGTAAAACAGATTGTAACAGAATGATAGGTGTCGAGTGTTTGGCGGTTGCGATCTTCTTTGAGGCTCGTGACCAACCCCTCTCAGGGCAATTCGCCGTGGCAGAGGTGGTAATGAACCGTGTGGTCGATGATCGTTGGCCTAATACTATTTGTGGTGTCGTATTCGATGACAAACAATTCTCGTTTACCCACGATGGAAAGTCTGACCGCATTGATGCATACATAGATAACATAGATGACTGGAGAGCCGCTGTAACAGCTCGTGAGATAGCTTATCAGGTTTTTAGCGATGGGTATACCGAAATGACCTCTACCCACTACCATGCACTCTCTGTGTCGCCCTCATGGGCAGAACATTATTTTTACGACGGAAGGATTGGCGATCATGTATTCTACACTGCACCAGTTGGCAAGTAAGCCAAAAGTAAACTTTACAATTAACGGTACTGTGATATGTACACATAGGATGACCCGCAAAGAAGTAGATAAGGTCGTCAAAGCAATGGAACGCAAAGGCTATACACTAGAGGTAACATACGATGGAAAAACTAGAGAACTATAACTTGGATTTCTTTTTGCAGGAGATTGGGATATTACCTGTTAAAAGTGAACTGGATGAGCTGGCAGACCTGACCACAAGTCTACTGGATGACCGTAGTAAATGCATGGCTAAAGGATACTATCGTGACCCCTACGATGAAAATAACGAAATATTGTTTTAGACTGGTCACTGCCCTATCTGTGTTGCTTAACGTAATACTAGGTGGCAGTAACAACCAAACATTCTCTGCACGTAACTGGCAGTGGAAAAAGGATAAGAGACCTAACCTAGTGTGGTTAATCGACCTGCTCATAGGTAAAGACCATTGCTCAGAGTGTTGGGTTTACTGGAAAGTGAGAAAGGAATGGAAATAAAAAGGCCAAACCCTATTGCAAAAGCACTTAGGCACCCTAAGTACAAACCAAGGGTGGTACCCGACAAAAAGAAACCTGTCCCTGACAGAAAACGTAAACACAAAGGAGAACAGCCTAATGAAAAAAGGTGAAATCAACGTAGACCTGATTGAGCATATGGGTGATGACCTTACGGTTGTACGTGCTGCACGAGTGTCCTACGCTAACACTTCTGACTGGCGTGGTCAGATACATTCAGGGGAATTTCGTGTCCTCAGTGACAAGGACATACGCTTAATCAGTTTTTTAGCAAAGCATAAGCATACATCACCATTCGGACATGGGTTTGCTACCTTCCGTGTGGATGCACCAATCTTTGTTGCCCGACAGTTGGTTAAGCATAAGTTCCTACGGTGGAATGAGATTAGTCGTCGTTACGTGAAGTATGAACCAGAGTTCTATGAACCATACTGGCGTGAGAAACCTGAGAACTCTAAGCAGGGTTCAGGGGGGCCGATGGAAATTAGTCAAGAAGCTGAAATGATGTTTCATGCTACCTTACGTAATGCACTTACGACATATGACATGATGATCAAAGAGGGTGTTTCACCTGAACAGGCACGATCCATATTACCCCAGAATATGATGACATCATGGTATTGGTCTGGCAGTCTGGATGCATGGGCTGACATGTGTAAGCTACGTTGTGCCAAGGATACACAAGCAGAAACACGCATCGTAGCCTCTGTGATTTATGGGGAAATGCTGAAGCTATACCCTGTCTCTTGGGCTGCATTAATGGAGAGTGATGATGGATAACGATGATATTATGAAAATATGTCGATCCCTAGCGAGGAAATATAACGATCCACAAGAGTATGACGACCTAGTGTCTGAAGGTGTCGTAAAAGTGCTAGAAATGGTCGCTGAAGGTAAAACCGACAAGAACCTACTGTATTCTCATGCGCAAGCAGTGATGAATGAGTATTACAATCTGTCTAGATCACCTGTTAAAGTGCCTAAGTCGCATCAAGCAAAGGCAATGAGTGCTGATGATGATGTTGATGGTTGGACTGCTACTGCCTTACATCAGGCATTGTATGCTGATTCTGTTGAGTATGAAGAGTATATGTCGCAAGCACCATCGACAGAAGACCTGTACGAACAGAAAGAATGGTTTGCTAGGGTTCAAACTGTGGCTGTCAGTCACCTAACACAAGAAGAGTGGGCAATCATTCGCATGAGATATTGGGATGACCTTACACAAGATGATGTAGGTATTCATATGGGTCGTAACAAAATGTGGGTATCACGACACGAAAAAGCAGCACTAGAAAAAATCCGTAACAATTTGTGATGTTACTAAAACAACAAAAAGCACTTATAGGTAAGTGTCCCTTAAACATAAGTTTATTACTCAAGTTTAATATCTTGTTTTAGTAAATAAACATAAGTAGGAAACATAAGTATGAGTAGAACTGCACATTTGCCATGTCCTTATCATGGTTGTGGATCGTCTGATGCCTTTAGGTGGTGGCCTGAAGATGGGAATGGGTTTTGTCACTCTTGTCGTGGAAACTACCCGAAGGATAAGAAAGAGTTGTTCAGTTGGGCAAAAGAGAAATACCCCCCGAATGGAAATAAGGAATGGTCAGATATGAACGTAACAAGTTTTACACCTAAGAAGGTAGAAAGTAAGGATGATGGTCGTTATCAATCCATGCGTGGTATCAATGCTACGACAATGGAAGATTATGGCGTAAAGACATTCCCTGACCGTCAAGAGTATGTATACCCCAGCGGTGGAATTAAGGTTCGTCGTTTAGACGAGAAAGCATTCTACACTAAAGAGGGTTTCAAGGGTGATGAACTGTTCGGTATGAACCTGTTTACATCTGGGTCGTCTAAAATGGTAACGGTAACAGAGGGCGAACTAGATGCCCTGTCAGTGGCACAAATGCTTAAGAGCAGCTACACTAACCCTGTTGTGTCTTTACCCTCTGCTACGCCCTCTAAGAAGCTCTGGGAGAACTGTAAGGAATGGTTAGATGGGTTTGAGAAGATCATCCTATCTGTCGATACAGATGACGCAGGTAATTCTCTTGCTGATCGTATGGCTAAGTTATTCCCTAACAAGGTCTACCGTGTACCACACGACAAATACAAGGATGCTAACGAGTTCCTACAGAATGGTGCGCAAGCAGAGTTTAAGAGTGCATGGTGGAATGCTAAGAAGTATACACCAGAAAATATACTAAACACTGCAGACCAGTTTCTGTCGTTGTATCACGATACACCAGAGCATATCTATGTAGAGACAGGCATTCAGGCACTGGATGACAAGATACTTGGTTTGATGCAGGGACATTTCACAGTGTTCAAAGCACCTACAGGGATCGGTAAGACAGAACTAATGCGGTATCTAGAATACAACATGCTACAGAAGGGCATACCGATTGCTGCATGGCATCTAGAAGAAACCAAACTAAGGTCACTACTTGGTCTTGTGTCGTATCACCTGAACGATAATCTGACACGCAGGGATTTGATTGATGAAAAGGAACGTAACGAGGATGTAATAGAAGCAATCAAAGACATCACTAAGGATGAAAACTTCTATCAGTTTTTTCTAGGTGATGGTGCAAGTGCTGAAGACTTGATTGACCAGATTAGGTTCTTTAGTCAGGCATGTGGTTGTAAGTTTATCTTCTTTGAGCCTATCCAAGATGTAATCTCTGGATCATCTGAGGAAAGCAAAGAACAACAGTTGGCTGACCTGTCAGTACGTCTGTCTAAACTTGCAGCAGAATTAAACGTAGGTATCGTAAGCATTGGTCACACTAACGAGAACGGTGATTTCAAATATTGTAAGATGATTGGTCAACGTGCATCAGTTATCATCGACTTGTACCGTGACAAAGAAGCTGAAGACCTACAGGAACGCAACACAACGTATCTCAAGATTGAGAAGAACCGTCCATCCTCTGAGGAAGGTGCAGCAGGTAAGATGCGGTTCAACTACGATACGTTTACACTACGAGAGGTGATCTAATGTCTGATATTTTCTGGACTAAACTTAAAACTGATGAGGCTACTGTGTGGCTTAATAAAGAAAAATGCAAGGAGTATACTAAAGAAACTTATCCGATAGTCTTAGAAAGTGGCGACCTCATGGTAGTAAATGAGGATAAACAATACGCATACATAGATAATTTTATACAAGATTCTATACAATTCTTAGTGGATCATGGTGAAATCAACCCTGTTCTTAGGACTTTGTCGGAATCCTTAATAAACGATTTCGCAGCTACCGTTGAAGAATACGGATTTTATGCAGAAGAAGCACCAGATGAATGGACTGGAAAAGAGTTAGCAGATGAGATACTAGACAGCTTAGAAGGTTTATCTAGAAAACTAGGTACAACATTAGAAGAAATTAGAGAAAAACGAGAATATGATTTCTATTGGGATAAGTGTTAGGAGAACAAATGCCAGTATTCGATATTGAAACAGACGGTCTACTAGACGAACTAACAAAGATTCATGTGTTATCTTGGATGGGGGACGATGGAAATGTGCATTATACACATGACTATGATGCTATGCGTATATTTTTTACAGAAGCACCTACACTGATTGGTCACAACATCATTCGCTTTGACATCCCTGCAGTGGAAAAAGTGTTAGGCATTGAAGTAAAGTCTCGTCTGATCGACACTCTACCTTTGTCGTGGTATCTAAACCATGATCGTATGAGACATGGGCTTGAGGGCTACGGAGAGGACTATGGTGTACCTAAACCAGTGATCAAGGACTGGAACACGCTAACACCAGAGGAATATGCTCACCGCTGTAATGAGGATGTTAAGATCAACACAAGGTTACACCGTGACTTGGACTTGAAGCTGAACAAACTGTATCAGGACAGTGGAGAGAAAGATCGCTTTATTGACTATCTCATGTTCAAGATGGACTGTGCAAGAGAGCAGGAGACCCTACGATGGAAATTAGATGTGGAGAAAGCAAAAGCCCATCTACAGGAATGGGAAGACCTAAAGCATGAAAAGACAGAAGCCTTGGCTGATGCTATGCCAAAACGTAATCTATTTACTACCAAGACAAAACCGAAAGTCATGTACAAAAAAGACGGTACACTTTCTAGTCACGGCGAAAAATGGGTTCAGTTATGTAAGCAAGAACACCAACCGATTTCTACACTGTCTATGGTGGTCAAAACAGGAGAAGAACGAGCAAATCCTAATAGTGTGGAGCAGGTCAAAGATTGGCTTTTCTCTTTGGGGTGGAAACCTCGTACCTTCAAATACCTAAAGGATAAGGTAACTGGTGATGAACGGAAATTGGAACAAGTACGGAAAGACGGAGAACTCTGTCCCTCAGTACGTGAACTGGTTGAACAGGAACCTGCTATTAGTTTGCTTGATGGCTTGTCTGTTCTTTCACATCGTATTGGTGTCCTTAGATCAATGGTTGAAACAGAGAACGATGGATACGTGCAAGCAACTGTTGCAGGGTTCACTAACACCCTACGCTTTCGTCATGCCCGACCACTGGTCAACTTGCCATCGGTTGATAAACCCTACGGAAAAGAAATCAGAGGGTGTCTAACTGCACCTGAAGGTTACACTTTGTGTGGTGCTGATATGACATCGTTAGAGGATACGACAAAGAGACACTACATGAAACCACTTGATCCTGATTATGTCGCTGAAATGTCTAAGGATGGGTTTGACCCGCACCTTGACCTTGCTAAACACGCAGGTGTCGTCACACAAGATGACATCGACAAGCATAATTCAGGGGAACGTAGCCTTAAGGCACTACGTAAGAACTACAAGGTGGTGAACTACAGTGCTACGTATGGTGTAGGAGCCGCTAAACTGGCTCGTGAGACAGGTATGAGTAAGTCTGAGGCACAGACACTGCTAGATGCTTTTTGGTCACGTAACTGGTCAGTACAGAAGGTGGCAGAAGGTCTACGTGTTCGTGAACTCTTTGGCTCCGCTTGGGTACAGAACCCTGTATCTAAATTCTGGTATAGTCTGCGGTCTGACAAGGATCGTTTCAGTACACTAAATCAGGGTACAGGTGTATTCTGTTTCGACAGTTGGGTTAAGGGGTGTCGTGGTATGGGACTAAAGACTATCGGTCAGTTCCACGACGAAATTATAACTTTAGTGGAAGAGGGGGATGAGGACAAAGAAGAAAATATTATGACTATGGCAATCGACCAAGTAAACCAAGAAATTCAACTAAATGTACCACTTGGGATAGATGCACAGTTCGGACGGACATATGCAGACATCCATTAGAAAATAAATTTCTACTTTAGTGTTACAAACTGCGAAAAAAGCACTTATATATAATTACCAGACTCGACGAAAGGAAATGTCATATGGCACGATATGAAATGGAAATGGTCTTACAATATGCTAAAGTATTCCCAGAGAATGCAGACATGGGCGACCCGAATGGGAATACGATTGCAAAGCAGATTGCAGACAAAGGTGGTCAGTATGTGATGAACGCATACTTCACTAATGAGGCAGACATCGACAAGTTGTTGTCAGATGGTTTGAACCCAAGTCCAATGGGAAGCCAACGTATTGCAGATGGTGAAGCTGAATTTGGCATCGGTAAATACATGAAGATGAAACGGTCAGTTGCTGACAACATCAAGACCTTCACTGACAACAAAGGTAAGCCTGTTGAGGTAAATTATGGTGGGCCTATTGCTGTCGTTGACCTTACACAAGGTGAAGATAACAAACGGTGGTGGAGTTTTGAGGATGATGGGCCGTTAGGTAATGGCACAAAAGCTAAAGTCATCTTTGATGTTTACTCTAATGGTTCAGGTGTTCGCATGAACGCTATCGGTGTTACAGATCATGTAGCCTATGAACCTGCAGAAACTAGCAGCATCGGTGCTTGGACAGAGGTAGCTTAATGAATGTAAACTTAGAAGCAGTAGCTGATGTAGAAGAGGATGGTTACAGCGGTAACATCACAATCTATCGTGAAGACGTTGAAGACGTATATCAGTTAGCTAACCTGTTCACAGACTTTGCTGTCGCTATGGGTTTTACCTATGTCAAATCAGTAGGGTTTGAGAAAGACGATGGTACTGTAGTATGGGGTGACTTCTAATGACCTTTGGCAAAGTGCTGATCGACGGTGACATCATAGCCTACAGAGCAGCCTTTGCTACTCAAGATAAGCTACCTAAAGATGCAGAGGAAAAGGCAGAAGAGCTTATCCAATACATCTTACAGGAGACTCTGGTGTTCCCTTCACCTAATGATTACAAAGTGTATCTCACAGGTAAGGGGAACTTCAGACATGATGTAGCTAAGTCACATGTGTACAAGGGCAACCGTAAGGATGCATCTAAACCTTTACACTTGCCGACTGTAAGGCAGTATCTGATAGACAAGCATAATGCAATCGTAAGCGAAGGAGAAGAAGCTGATGACCTTATAGCGATAGAAGCAACCCGACTTGGTAAGAACACGACTGTAGCATCAATCGACAAAGACATGTTGCAGATACCTTGTAAGCACTTTAACTTTGGTCGTGGAGAATGGTCAGATGTTGACGAGTGGTCAGGTCTTACGTTTTTCTACAAGCAAATCTTAACTGGTGACGCAGCAGATAACATCATAGGTCTTTATAAGGTTGGCCCTGTAAAAGCTGAGAAGATGTTAGATGGTGCAGAGACTGAACAGGACTTGTGGCAGAGGTGCGTAAATGCCTACAATGGTGACGTAGATCGTGTTATAGAAAATGCCAGACTTCTTTGGCTTAGACGTAGAGAGGACGAGCTATGGCAACCGCCCGAAGCAGTAAAGCAAAAGGACGACTAGGACAACAAGAGATCAGGGATACTATCCTTAAGACGTTCCCTGAACTTGAACCTGACGATGTTCGTTCTACTGCTATGGGCCAGTCAGGGGAAGATATACAACTGTCTCCAAAGGCACGAGACATTCTTCCCCTGTCTATAGAAGTAAAGCGACGAAAGAGCCTAGCAACCGTATACGACTGGATTGAACAAGCAAAGCAAGACGGTCAATATGAACCTGTTGTTTTCTTCCGTGGGGATAGAAAAGATTGGGTTGTTATGGTTGGTCTGGAACACTATATGGAACTTGTAAGTAAGTGGAGAAAGTAATGGGCAAACGGTCTAACTTTGAACGTGTTGAAAGAGATTATTACCCGACACCAATAGAGGCCGTTGCACCTTTGATCGACCATCTTCCGCAGGAGACTTTTGACTTTGTTGAACCTTGTGCAGGAGATGGTCGGTTAATCCAACATATACACGATCTTACAGATGGACATGGGACTTGTATATATGCTTGCGACATTGAACCTAGACATCCCGACATTGTTCAGCATGATGCTCTTGATATTGACTTTGGTGGCTATGAGGTAATGGACTTCTGTATTACTAACCCACCGTGGGAACGTAACTTCTTACATCAGTTTATAGAACACTGGATAGACATTTGTCCTACTTGGTTGTTGTTTGATGCAGACTGGATGCATACTAAACAGTCAGCTAAACTTATGACATACTGTTCTAGAGTTGTCAGTGTTGGCAGAGTTAAGTGGATAGAAGGTTCAAAGCATACAGGTAAGGACAACTGTTGTTGGTATCTATTCGATCAGAACGATAAAGGCCCGACTGAATTTTACGGAAGGCTAATGTGATGCCACTAATGGACTATATGGAACTCTTCGAGATGATAAAGCAAGAAGAAGATGTAGAAGGGCTACGACGAAAAGCTACATACTTGCTTATGTCAAAATGTCAAGAAGATGAAACAGTAAGTGAAGAAGAGTTTCTAGCCTTTGCAGAATATGCAGCTATAAACTTAGGAACAACGGAAGGAATGATACATTGATTAGTCGTGAAGATATAGAAGCATTTGAATACTTCAGTCAGACAGAGATGGAGATGAATGTATATCAGAACGCAGCAGCCCAGACAGCTATCTATAAGCATGAGCATCAGGTTATCTATCCTGCGTTAGGACTAGCAGCAGAAGCAGGTGAGGTAGCTAATAAGGTCAAGAAGATACTACGTGATGGTAAGTTTGATCGTGAGGCTATTGCTGATGAAGTAGGAGACTGCCTGTGGTACATTGCTGCATTGTGTCGTGACCTAAACGTAAGCATGTCAGACCTTGCTGCAGCTAACCTGAAGAAACTTCAAGACCGCAAAGAACGTGGGGTCATTAGTGGAAATGGAGACAAAAGGTAATGACTGGTATGATTGGTGTAGAGACTGTAGAGGAACACGAAGATGGCAGTGCAACCTATCAGTTTCACCTTGATAATAATTGTGCCAAGTTGTTGCAAGAAGAGGGTTTAAAGTTGGTACTCTACTGTGCAGCAGCTAAGTTAGACCTGCAAGTAGTGTATGATTTTATAGAGGATCATATCAAGAGAGATGAACTAACAGAATATAAATTTGGAGATGTAAGTGAGTAAGAAAAAGACAGGTATGACTTGGTTCTGGCGGTTTCTAAACTATATAGCAACATGGCGAGAACACAGAAATACAATTAAACAGCTTAATGCTTTAAGCGACAAGGAACTAGCAGACATAGGAATTAGTCGTGCAGACATTGACCGTCTAGTATGGCTAGGTGAAGACAAAACAATGCGTGGACGAGGAAAAGAACAAGAATGAACAATATGCTCCCTACCCCCTATCAAAACTTTATTGCACTATCACGTTATGCACGTTGGACAGGTGAAAAGCGTGAAACTTGGTCAGAGACAGTTGACCGATACATTGACAATATCGTTAAACCCCTAACAGGTGAAGACAGTTACATCAAAGATATTCGTGATGCTATCTTAGACCTACAGGTTATGCCCTCTATGCGATCTATGATGACTGCAGGGCCAGCAGCAGCACGAGACAATACGTGTATGTACAACTGCTCTTACGTAGCTGTAGACAAGCCTAAACGCTTTGATGAAGCTATGTTTATCCTGTTGTGTGGTACAGGGGTGGGGTTCTCTGTTGAACGACAATACATTCAGAAGCTACCAGAAGTACCAGAGAAGATATTCAAGTCTGAGACAACAATCGTAGTTAAGGATAGTAAAGAAGGTTGGGCTAAAGCGTACCGACAATTACTAGCTCTACTGTGGTCAGGTGAGATTCCTAAGTGGGATGTATCTAAGGTACGACCTGCAGGTGCAAGACTAAAGACCTTCGGTGGTCGTGCATCAGGGCCAGCACCTTTGGTAGACTTGTTCAACTTCACTGTCGATAAGTTCTTAAATGCTACAGGACGTAAGCTGACATCTATTGAGTGTCACGACATAATGTGTAAGATCGGTGAGATTGTGGTTGTAGGTGGTGTACGCCGTAGTGCTATGATCAGTTTGTCTAACCTGTCAGACGACAAAATGCGTCATGCTAAGTCAGGTCAATGGTGGGAAAATTATGGACACCGTGCATTAGCTAACAACTCTGTCGCTTACACTGATAAGCCAGATGCAGAGACATTCATGCGTGAATGGACGGCATTGATCGAAAGTAAGTCAGGTGAACGAGGTATCTTTAATCGTCAGGCATCACAGAAGCAAGCAGCAAAGAATGGTCGTCGTAATCCAGACAGTGACTTCGGGACGAATCCGTGTTCGGAAATCATCCTCAAAAATGCGCAGTTCTGCAACCTTACTGAGTGCGTAGTACGTGCTACTGACAGTATTGAAGACATAGAACGCAAGGTAAAATATGCGACTATCTTAGGTACGATCCAATCTACCTATACAAAGTTTCCGTACCTATCCAAGGATTGGGCAGATAATACGGAAGAAGAGCGTCTGCTAGGTGTAAGTCTAACAGGCATCATGGACAATCCGCTAATGACCAGTGCGAATGCTGGGTTAGCTAAAACACTGGAGCATCTAAAAAATGTCGCTATTAATACTAATGCTGAATGGTCTGAGCGCCTTGGTATCCCTACTTCTGCTGCTATCACTTGTGTCAAACCTAGTGGCACTGTCTCCCAACTTGTTGATTCTGCTAGTGGGATACACGCTCGTCACAGCCCTTATTACATCCGTACGGTGCGTGGAGACAATAAAGACCCACTTACCCAATTCTTGATTGATCAGGGTGTACCTAACGAACCTTGTGTGATGAAAGGTGACACGACAACAGTGTTCAGTTTCCCACAGAAAGCCCCAGCAGGTGCAGTAACACGTAACGATATGACAGCCATCGAACAGTTAGAAACATGGCTTACGTATCAACGACACTGGTGTGAACATAAACCTAGCATTACTGTGTCAGTTCGTGACCATGAATGGGTATCTGTAGGTGCATTTGTGTATGAGCATTTTGACGAGATGT
>Ga0213866_10000290_pt1 | contig 41960 bp, 41 predicted proteins | sample PICome_11_FD_160079 | JGI IMG/M metagenome (GOLD analysis project Ga0213866, IMG submission 160079) | Coastal seawater microbial communities near Pivers Island, North Carolina, United States - PICO284 | ecosystem: Environmental > Aquatic > Marine > Coastal | place: USA: North Carolina...
CCTGTTTGGAAAAGCACATTATCTGCAAGCTGCATTATCAGTAAAAGGTGGCGATAAGATTGCTATGAAAGTTGCCGATATGATATTGGCGCACTCTATACAATCTGGCGGTAAATATAGCTTCAATGAAGAACTAGATGATAGCTATGCAAGAATACTGGCAACTCCTCTTAGAGCAAATTGCGGAATTTTATCTTCCCTATTAAAATACGATTCAAGCATGCGAGCGGATAGCTCCATATCACAAATACCTTTCAAGCTTGTACGCACTATCACACAAACAAGAGGCAACCGTGAGCACTGGGAAAACACGCAAGAAAATATTTTCTGCCTGAATAGCCTTATTGATTATTCACGCATATATGAAAATGTAAAACCTAACATGAGCATTACCGCCTCACTAGACAAAGAGAAAATAGGCAAGGCTAAGTTCAAGGACTTACGTGACGATATGGTAACTTTAGAGCGACCTATCAACGCAACAGATGTTGGGGCTAAACGCAAGGTCAACATATCTCGCAAAGGTGATGGCAGGTTATATTATGCAACACGCATGAGCTATGCAACACTGGATGAAAATGCAAACCGTATAAATTCAGGCATTGACCTTCGAAAAGAATATAGCGTCGAGCGTGATGATAAGTGGGTACTGCTTAAAAACCCTAATGAAATAAAACGAGGCGAACTGGTCAGAGTTGATATATATGTATCATTGCCCACTGCCCGTAATTTCGTGGTAGTTGACGACCCAGTTCCCGGAGGTCTTGAACCTGTGAACCGTAACCTTGCCAACACTTCAATAGTAGATGCCGACAAAGGCAAGTTCCAAGCATCAGGTGGTTCATGGTGGTTCCAGTTTGATGATTGGCATCATTATAATGTTTCACGCTGGAGTTTTTACCATAAAGAACTAAGGCATAATTCAGCCCGATTCTATTCTGATTATCTGCCTGCCGGTAATTATCATTTGTCATATACCGCACAAGCAGTAGCCGAGGGTAAGTTCACTAAAATGCCCGTGCATGCCGAAGAAATGTACGACCCTGATATATTCGGAAAAGGACTTCCGGGAACTTTAAAAGTAGGAAAGTGATATGCGTTTTATAATAATATTATTTTGTTTAATAACATGCACTGCATGCGCATCAGATGAGGAAGTTTCCAAGGTAATAAATCCAAAGGATTTTTTTGCTAAAGGGCTAGAGTTATATCAATCTGATAAAAGGAACATTGATGTAGACACCATGCTAAAAATGCTAGAGGACGAAAATACAGTTATTATTGATGTTAGAAGTAAGCGCGAATATGACTGTGGACATATTCAAGGGGCAATAAATATAAACTCTTCGGATATTACCGAAAAGAACCTTCTAAAGCACATCCCGTCAAAAGATAAAACCCTAATCACATATTGTAGTAATTCACTACACTCGCTCCCTTTAAGAATGATGGCACTTAGCAATCTGACATTACCTCTTATATACCAGTTGGGCTATAAAAATGTATATGAATTACAGCCTGGCTTTATGTCGGGTGATGAGCAGTTAAAGAAATTACCGATAATTAAAAATAACGATAAAGAAGGTAATTGCTGTTGTGTAGGTGAGATAAAAAGTGAGAATGAATGAAAAAACTAATCGCAACTACCATAATATCCACTTTTTTAATTATAGCAGTAACAGGCGCTGTATCGTTCTCTGGTATTATAAAATTTTCATCTTACAATCCAAAAAATATATCCCAATTTCTAAAAGATGATTTAAATAAAAAAGAGCTAACTCTTGGCTCACCTGTTTTTATACGAATTTTCAAAGAATCAAAAGCGTTGGAAATCTGGGTTCAAAATAATAACCAAACTTACCAACTATATAATACTTATCCCATTTGCAATTATTCAGGCAATCTAGGGCCAAAACTAAAAGAAGGTGACAAACAGGCTCCTGAAGGATTTTATAAAGTTACCAAGTCACAAATGAACCCAAATAGCACTTACCATTTGTCATTTAATTTAGGTTACCCAAATAAATATGATAAAGCGCATGACCGCACAGGCAGCTACCTGATGGTACATGGAAATTGTGTATCAATAGGTTGTTACGCAATGACCGATGAGAAAATAGAAGAAATCTATACTATGGTAGATAAGGCATTAGACGGCGGACAAAAATATGTTCCTGTTCATATTTTTCCATTTAAAATGACAGATAATAATTTAAAGCAACATTCAGGATCAAAATGGTATTCTTTCTGGCTGAACCTAAAAGAAGGATATGATTTATTTGAATCTAACAAAAATGTTCCCAATGTAGAAGTTAAGGACAAGAAATATATTGTAAAACTATAAACACACCATTAGACAGCCTGACCGACAAATCTAAATATTTCTTGGATACATCACTAAAGTCGGTGTATGACATTGTTAGGCTCAGCATTACATTAATTGAAGTAACACACCAAAAATGAAAAACATATTCGCAACCACACTATTACTGGGTTTTATTGCAGCAGCTATATTAACTTTCAAAACTTATCAAGGATTAAAACCCGCTCCAAAATCATTCCACGAAGTATTATCCGATAGCCAGAATTTACAAATATTAGATAGAAGCGGCCAGCCTTTAAACGTCACCTACCAAAATAACTGGAATATTCACCATAATTTACAACTTCATCAGTTCCCGGATTTTTTAAAAAAAGCATTTATAATCTCAGAAGATAAACGTTTCTACCAACATTTAGGAGCTGATTGGCGTGCAAGGATATCTGCGTTATTTACCAACATAAAAGCAATGCGGGCTGTACGTGGTGCAAGTACAATAACCGAGCAAAGTGTTAGGATGATACACCCTCGCCCCAGAACCATATGGTCACGTTGGCTCGAAGGATTTGAAGCTGCCAGCTTAGAGAAACATTTTTCTAAAGATGAGATATTGCAGTTCTACTTAAACCAGATACCATACGCAGCAAATCGCAGAGGAGTTTTGCAAGCCTCTCGCTATTACTTCAACCGTGACCTTGATACCTTAAGTAAAAAAGAAATGCTCGCACTGATAGTTCTGGTACGAGCTCCAAGCCGCCTTGACCTATGGAAAGATACTAAGAAAATAGAAGGCAGCATTGCAAGACTCATAGAACAACTAATTGCAAAAAACATTATTTCAAAAACAGAAAAGAAAATTATATTGGCTCAAAGCTTCAAGCTTGATAAACCGACCTTAGACATAAATGCGAATGACTTTGTAAGTCATGTAAAAACTCACCCATTCATTGAACATGCCGGATGGCCTAATGTAAGGACTACATTAAACAGCAACTTGCAAGCAAACATCCAAAAGATGCTTGATAGCAGGTTAAAATATCTCGCACCCAAAAAAGTTAACAATGGCGCAGTATTGGCTGTCGACCACCAAACAGGTGAAGTACTTGCATGGGTAGTGGCAGGAAAAGAAAACGACACTCCCGCAAGATTCATTGATGCCGTGACCTCCCCACGCCAACCCGGCTCTGCTTTAAAACCTCTTTTATATTTACTTGCACTGAAAAAAGGCTGGTCGGCTGCAACTATTATCGATGATGCGCCACTTATAGAATCTGTCGGCAGTGGCCTTCACTCTTATCAAAATTATAGTCGTCAATTCTATGGCGAAGTAACCTTGAGGCAAGCACTAGGCAATTCATTAAACATTCCTGCACTAAAAACATTGCAATATGTTGGGGCTGCCGAATATCTAGAGTTTTTAAATAATGCCGGATTTAAAAGGCTTGATAAACACGTTAATTTTTATGGTGACGGCATTGCCTTAGGAAATGGAGAAGTAACTTTATATGAGTTGGTTCAGGCATATTCAGCTATTGCAAATAGAGGAGTTTTTAAGCCTCTAACCATATTTTTAGAAGGCATGGAAAATGAGCCTCAAAGATATATATCCTCACCACAGGCTGCATCATTACTAGCCAATATTTTATCCGACCCAAAAGCAAGGCAGATGGAATTTGGCGAACATAGCGTTCTTAACTTTCCCGTACAGACCGCAGTTAAAACAGGCACATCCAATGACTATCGAGATAGCTGGGCTGTAGGTTTTAATTATCGTTATACAGCTGGTGTGTGGATGGGTAATCTTGACCAAAGACCAACTGAAGGGGTAACTGGTTCAATAGGCCCAGCATTACTTTTAAGAAGTGTTTTCTCTGAGATGACCAAGCATGAAGACACAAGGCCTCTGCCAATAGACAGAGAACTTAGGAAATATGACCTTTGCCAAGATACAAATCAGATAAAGCAAACTGATGAGAACTGTGAAACTTATACAGAATGGTTCATAAAAGGAACTGAGCCTAAAATAAAACTCCGACATGCAAAAAAAGAATCAATAAAGCTGCGTCAACCTGTAAACGGACTACATATTGCATATAATCCACGCATGCCAAAAGATGTTCAGGCATTTGAATTTTTTATCGGAGGCATTGATGAAGATAAGAAGGTTGAATGGGATATCAATGGGGAGGTAGTCAAAACCAATGGTGGTAAATATCTTTGGCAGTTAGAAAAAGGTCAGCATAGTTTAAGCGCTGTTGTTTTTGATGGCAAAACTAAAATTGCCACAATTCCAAGAACTGAATTTTTGGTTAAGTAAAATATTTCTTCAGATAGTATTATCCCGTGAAAAAAGAAGTTTCCCCATGGTTAGTTTTTTCCCAATAAAATGGCCTTGTTATAAGCTGGTATAACGCTTTAAAACTAGCTACCGAATGCAGCAGCCAATAAAAAGGATAAACTATTATTGAAACGGTCATCCCCTTCCATCCGCTCTGCTGCACCGCAACATAAGCTTGAATCATATGTAATATATTACCAATGACCAGCATTATTATACTTATATCCATAAGACTATAGAACCAGATAGGCATATTTGCAGGTAACTGCAACACCCCCAATAAGAAACATAGGCACAATGCCCACATTATAGGGCTAATAAGAAATATAAAAACAGGGGCTCCGAGAAAAAACTGAATTCCCATAAAACCTACCAAGCCTGTTTTCTTATATAGCTCATTTGGGTTACGCATATGAACAAAATACGTTTGCATATGCCCTTTTATCCATCTTGAGCGCTGCCTTATCCAAGCTTTAATTTTAATAGGGCACTCCTCAAGAGTCGTTGAATTTATTATCTTACACTGCCACCCCTTTTGAGCGATACGAATTCCCAAGTCAGCATCTTCGGTTACATTATAAGGGTCCCACCCATACAGCTCTTCCAGCGTTGTTTTTCTAAAATGGTTACTTGTCCCACCCAATGGAATAGGTATCTTCATAGCCTCAAGACCGAACAACAAAAAATCAAACAAAGTTGAATATTCAATAGAGAAAAGGCGGGATAGTAAATTTTCCTCTCGATTGAAATAATTTAATTTGCACTGAACACATTTGATATTTTCATCTTCATTATAAAATATATTCAATACTTTCTTAAGCTGCTGTGGGTCGGGTATGTCCTCTGCATCATAGATAGTTACAAAGTCCCCTTTAGCAAATTGCAAAGCATAATTACAAGCCTTGGGTTTTGTTCGAGGCATTGAAAAAGGAACTTCAATTATCTCAAAAATACGTTCACATCGCAATTCCTTGATTGCCTCAATAGTGTCAATATCGTCTTCTTCTACAATTAACTTTACATCCAGCTTAGACTTAGGGTAATCAAGATTTAGTATCGCATCGGTAAGTTTTCTTAGCACCCTTGTTTCTTTGTAAAGCGGAACTAAAATTGTATAGATTGGCAACTCCTTGTCCTTTAGGTCAACAAGCTCCTGCGCTCCACCGGTTCGCTTATTCCTTATCATTCCTATAATGAATAACAATGTTTTTACTATCAGTGTAGTTCCATAAAAAAAGCTGACTATTACAAAGCTAGTTAGGATAGCCTGCTTTGGAAAATTAAAAAACAAACAACTCATCGCAATAAAAAACAAAATAAGAAATTTTGTCTGAACGTTCTTAAATAAGAACTTCGCAGAAAATTGAGGTTGATATCTGCTTAATATATCTATTGCTTCAAAATTATTTTTATCGACAAATAACTTATTTATATTGTGATGGATATCAAACGGAGTCGTTATGGCAAATCTATATTTTTCAAAATTAACTGATGCCCATTTTTTCAGGTCATCGGTAATTTTAGTAGCGGCAATTATGACCCCATCCCCTTCCCTTTTCCAAGGTATTGCATTAAGTGACTTATAAAAAGGTCTATGAGAAGAATCCACTATTTCCTTTTCACATGGATATTGCTTCAAGTCTGCAAATTCTATTTTATTATAACCGGCAATATTTACGTATAAGTCCTTTGGGTTAACATGATTATGTGAAATTAATATATCCTCTAAGGATGAGCCTGTCTGCTCAGATATCTTAAGCACATCTTGTAGGGTATTTTTACAAATAACGGATTTTTCAATTAGAAAATCGGTAAGGCTCATAAGATATAAATAATTTTAGTTCACACTCACTATAAATTCAAAATTATTAATATCACTTGTTATTTATCATTTTTTTGTTAGTGTTAAAAAATTAACAAATTCAAGATTGGAGTTTATTAAATATGCCCGATTCATCAGACAAAGAAAAATCACTAGATATAGCCCCACCACCTAAAAAAGAACCTAGACTTCTTGAAACTTATGAAGGGCAAAATGAAAAAGTTGGTGAAGCACAGTATCATTTATTTGCAAATGCAGAAGAGTATTTACGTTTTTACGCAAATCGATATGAGTATCCAAACTACATTCAAGATGATAATAACCCTGGAGATTACCCAAATACTGGCGCTAGAAAAGAAATGAACAAAAAAGCGCTGGATATGGCACAAGATAATGAAGATATTACTTGGAAAAAAATTGACGATTTTGAAGAGCGCAAAAAAAGTGGAGTGGTAGATTCTGTAGAAGAAGAGTCTTTAAAAAAACAAGAAAATTTTTACGGAAGTATTTCAGAGGCCGCATTTAAAAATACAAAACGTGGTCACGCATATCAAACATTTAAGGAAGCAAAAAAAAGCCACGAAAGAATGTTTACTGATGATGTCGAAATGTCCGACTCAAGTGAAACTTCGCATGCTGATAGATTGACCGAATCCAGAAAAAGAGCTTTTGACAGCTACGATGGACCAAGGCGTTAACTGCAAAATAAAAATTCAAAATATGAAACAGACAATCTCATAAATAATTCATATTATTATGAAAAGTCTTACCTTTTCAATTTAGCTGAAGAAAGCCATCAAAAATTCCAGCCCTCTAGATAACCCCTCTTTACACTTAACTATATATCTGCTATATCCCATCTCCAGAGATACAAAATTCCAGAGGATATTATGAAATTAATAGCAGGCAATAGTAATCAAGTAATTACTAAAGGGATCGCTGATTATCTTAAAATGAATGAAACAGATGCGACTATTAAAAGATTCGCGGATGAGGAAGTATTTGTTGAGATAAACGAGAACATGCGTGGGGAAGATATTTTCCTTATACAATCAACATCATATCCGGCTAATGACCATATTATGGAATTGCTTGTCACATTAGATGCCTTAAAACGCTCCTCAGCAAAAAGGATTACAGCCGTCCTGCCATATTTTGGATATGCAAGACAGGATAGAAAACCGGGGCCTAGAACTCCTATATCCGCAAAGCTAGTTGCAGATATCATTACAACAGCAGGTGCAAACAGAATTCTTACTCTTGATTTACATGCAGGTCAGATTCAAGGGTTCTTTAATATACCCGTAGATAACTTACAAGCTGCTCCTGTTTTCCGTGACGATATAATGAAAAATTATGAATCGGAAAATACAGTTGTAATATCCCCAGATGTTGGCGGCGTGGTTCGTGCAAGGTCACTTGCAAGAAGAATTGATGCATCATTGGCGATCATCGACAAACGTCGTGAAAAGGCCGGTGTATCAGAAGTGATGAATATTATTGGCGAAGTTGAAGGAAAAGGTTGCATTATTGTTGATGATATAGTAGATTCCGCTGGAACTTTATGTAACGCTGCTGCGGCACTTAAGGAAAAAGGTGCAAAAAGCGTTTCAGCTTATATCACACATGGTGTGTTATCAGGCAAAGCTTTGGAAAGAATTGAGAACTCATTTTTGACCGAGCTTGTAGTTACAGATAGTATTTGTCCGACAGACAATGTACAAAAAGTTAGCAACATTCGTATACTTTCAGTAGCTCCACTTATTGCGGAAGCTATAAGAAGAATATCGGATGAAACTTCTGTATCTTGTTTGTTCGACTAAAAGAACTTAGAATATATGAGCTAAAAATATAATAAATTATATTTAGTCCACCATATAATTCTTAAGGTGTTTTTTACAAACTGGGATTTTTTTTAAATTATGACATTCCTAATTTCATAATTTACATTCTCACAGTTTATAAAAAACTAGAAACGTGTGGTAGCACATGGGGTGTTGCCGGGCGGAATAAAAACCATTTAAGGAGTTAAAAAAAATGGCACAATTACCAATTATAAAAGCTGAAGTAAGAGAAGCAAAAGGCAAGGGAGCATCCCGTGCACTACGTAGGGAAGCAAGAATTCCTGCTATCGTATATGGCAACAATACAGAAGAGATATCTATTTCTGTTGACCAAAAAGAACTACAAAAAGAATATTTAAGAGGAAACTTCAAGTCAAGAGTATATGAAGTAGAGATTGGCAAAGATAAGATTATCGTTTTACCAAGAGACATACAGCTACACCCTGTAACTGATGCTACTTTGCATGCTGACTTTCAACGTGTAGAAAAAGACACTAAAGTTCACGTATTTATCCCTGTTCACTTCCTTAACCGCGATAAATCTCCTGGTCTTAAACGTGGTGGTGTACTTAGTATTATCCGTCGTGAGATTGAATTGATATGCCGTGCTGACTCAATTCCTGAATTCCTTGAGCTTGACCTTGACGGTTTAAAAATAGGTGACAGCTTGCACTCACACAGCGTTGACTACCCTGAAGGTGTTGAGCCTGCTATTACGGATCGTGATTTCACAATCGCAGCTATCGTTGGTAAAACAGTTAAAGAAGAAGAGGAAGAGTCTGCTGAAGCTTCAGAAGAAGGCGCTGAAGAAGGTGAAGAGGCTGAGGGCGGTGACGCTCCTGCTGAAGAAGCATCTTCATAGACTTCAAAATAAGATTGTTTATAAAAAGCCCTGCAATTTGCAGGGCTTTTTTGTTATATAAACCTTTTTTCTTGAACACACTTAATTATCAATATATTAACAATTAGAAAAATGCAGGTGCCAACCCTAATACTCCTGATGAATACGGCATGCACCCTATAGATATTTCCGTTCGCAATGACGATTATCGCTCCACTTGCTTACTGCTAAATGCAGGTGCTGATTCAGACGTGCTTCAACGAAGTACAACTAATTTAGAAAACTTATACTCCAACCTTGCCACCGATAATATATCAAATCTGAAGCTTAATGACGCAATGAAATTTGATACAAAATATGCAAACTTTTTTGAAGAAGCAAACAATACGAACTTTGAAGCTCTTACAAATTCATTAAAGGATAGTGATGGACTGAACTACTATGAACGCCTTGCTTCAAAAATAGGGATATCACACGAGGAAATAAAATCAGATGATAATCAAGAAGAACTATCAGCCTTCGAAGACACTGCTAAAAATCTTATAACAACATTACAAAATAGTGAGCAACATGCCGATAAGTTCAAAGCTGCAATAACAAAGGTGGCACTTAGTCAAGCTTCAAGGGGTAATGAATTTTTATCAGAAACTTTGGGTATAACTAAAAATATTACAACAGGTCTTGAAAAATCCGACGTCTTCGAGTCACACGACAAAACCGTCTCAAAAGACCTATGGAATGAAGTTCTTGAATTTACGAGTAAGACTGATTTAAGAAACCTTACAATATTAAATAAAAGAACTGCTGGAATTGACAATACAGAAGAACAAGAAGAAGGCTTAAAAAGAAAAGCAACCCCAGCAAAAGATGATTCAGAGCAAGGCGACAGGGCAGCGAAGAGATTAAAAACAGCTCCCCCTCAATCAGGTGCAATTTCTCCTGAAAATATAAGGAAGCAACAAGAGTCTCGCTCTTTAGAAAAATAATTGATTACTGCATTTCATCCACTTATCATTTAGCCATAATATTTAGAACAGCCTTTGCTGCTCTTTGGCTTGGGTTTTCAGCTTCCCCTAGTCCCATAGATTTTAAAGCTTCCAAACCTCTTACCACTTGCAGGTCACGTAGTTTATAATCATCTATTAGCTTATCAGTCGCCTGCGCTATCAAATATGCCGTACAATATTGCTGCAACAGCTCAGGGATTACCTCTTCATCTAAAATAAGGTTTATAAGGTTTGCATATTTTATTTTAACCAATTTTTTTATAATTCTATACGAAATATAATTTACCTTATAACCGATAACCATCGGGCACCCTGCAAGCGCCACTTCTAACGAGCCAGTGCCAGACTTAATAATTCCAACCGATGCAGCTTTATATGATGCAAGCTTATCCTCATCACTATCAACAACAATAGTTTTTACAGAACTTGAAGCTACCATTTGCTCCAATTCATCCTTTAGTGTTGGGATTGTAGGGATAACCACAACAGGATTTTTTGCCATGGTCAGAAGCTTCACGCCCTCCATAAAAATAGGCAAAAGCCTTTGTATCTCCCCTCTTCTACTACCGGGCATAAGGGATATAACAGTCTGCTCATCTGTGATATTATATTTTTGTTTAAAAGCATCTCCACTTGCAGGATACTGCGTTTCTACAATAGGGTGCCCAATATACGTGCATGGCAAGCCTACCGTTTTAAAATATGGCGGTTCAAAAGGTAATATAACCAAAAGATGGTCATAGAGTCTCGCAAATTTTTCTGCTCGCTGTGGTTTATAAGCCCAAACAGTCGGCGCTACATAATGCACTAATTTTCCATTGAACAGTTGGAAATCTACTGGCTGGCGGTCTTTTTTCTTAGAGAGAAACTTCTTTAAAGTTTTTTCCAGGAAATCCTGGCCTGAACGAAGACGCTTAGCAACACGCGTACAAAATCCCGGCGAATCAATTGTTATAACAATGTCAGGCTGTTTTGAATAAATATCTTCAACCGTATCATCAATACGGTCAAGGACATTTCCCAAATGCGGTAATATCTCAGCAAAGCCCATAATAGATATTTCTGACATATCGAACAGGCTGGAAAAACCCATTTCCTTCATTTTATCACCACCTATGCCATAGAACTCTATCGGCTCAGGTGACATGGTTTTTAACTGCTCGATTAATTTAGCCCCGTATATATCGCCCGATGCTTCGCCCGCTATTATATATATCTTCATAACCATCCTTTATTCATTGGATAGTTATTATTTATATATTACAGCTTTTAAACAAGCAACAAAATCACTCAGGTATTATTTTATCGTGAAATTTCACCAGAAGCATGGGCTAATCTAGCAACCCAACTTGTAAAATTGTTAGCAGCTTGTCCATTTGGCGCTTGCTGGGCAGGTTGCGGCTGGTTTGGTTGTTGCGGCTGCGCTTGTTGTTGTGCTTGTTGCGGCCCGTCACCATTGGGGATATTTTGTCGTTGATTATTTTCAGGATTGTCCATATCTACACTCTTAAGAAGTTAACGGATAGTCCCTTGTATAAATAAGGCAGATATATTTAAGTAATATTACTAATAGAAAATAATTTTATCTAAGATAGTAGCAGGCTCTACATGCTGCAAAGTCATTCTGCACCTGATAAGCTCCATTATTATGACAAGTGTGCGACAAGTTACCCAACGTATTAATACCTACAAACTTACCTCCAATAGCATCCCCTTCACCACCATCAATTTTCTTATCAATATTTGCCGCATCGGCCGGTTTTAATTTCAGCATGCCATCAGCAGGGTCAAGTGCAGGTAATGCAGATGGGTTTCCATAAGCTATAATTAACATTATAATACCATTCCCACGATAGTCACAATGCTGCTGCCAGGCTCCTGAGCCATAATTACTTCCCATTAATATGCCAAGGCCATCTTCTATCTTAGCAGATGGAAATCCTATATTAATAACGTTAGAACTGACATATTGTTTATTTATCATTCCGGCAAGGCTCAAATGTTCAAATGTGTGCTGCGCCTCACCACTAAATGTCCCATTTGCCATTGCAATAGAGCCATCAGCCTTTTCTATACTACCATCTCCATCACCATTATCCGTATTACCTGCTCCCCAAAAATCTTGGGCATTAGCAAAATCCCCCGGTACAGCGTTATATTCAAGAAAGAACGAATTATAAGCGACTTCAAAATTTCTAAATTGTGTTATTTGCGAACGAAGCTTACTTTGATGAACTAAAGTCCGGCCACCAACGACGCCTGCAACAAGAAGTCCGATAATAACTATTACGATAGATAACTCCACTAAAGTGAAGCCCTTGTTATTATGAGAATTTTTTAAAAAATACAATACACATCCCCCAAGATGTTCATTAACTATCTATTAATTATATAGTTATAACTCATATATATCAACGTATCATACTCATAGTGTGCGATATGCGGTTCAGAACCTTTTCTTGCCAGCTAGGGATTGGGGTTACGTCTAATGGAACAATTTCATCATCCCAGAGGTCATCTTGTCTTCGACTATTTTGTTGAGTTGGCTGATCAATGGGATATCCTACTGCTTCGATTACCTGTTCCACCCAAACAACACCATCTTCATATTCTCTATTATTTTCGCTCATAGTTACCTTAAGTCAGTTAAATCATTAACATATTAATGATTATTGTATTACATGCAATACAATAATTAATTAGGTACTTAAGAAATTTAAAACGGGGTGTAGTTGCTATATATCGTTGCAAACCTTTTATCCTCAGCAACACTTGCGGGAGTTACCAGCTTTTGATCTAAGATAATATCATAACATTTTTCAAATTTATCTACCCGCCCTTTACATAACGGATAATTCTTCCAGCGTTGTTCAATAATATCTTTTACTACCGAGTTATCGAAGTTCAAACTTTTGATATCCTGAATCTTTCCAAGTTCAATAGACATGGCATCTTTGAATGCGTAATATACTAACTCGCTACAATAGATGCTTTCTTTATCAAAGTAGAAATAAAAATCATAAGGTCTGCCGTAGTACTCCTTAGCAGCATCCAGAACCTTTAAAGCACTTTCTTCTGTTAAAGACTTCATCCGTTTTATGGTAATTCGCCCCGCCACACCTTGCTTTATCCACTCATCCAGTCCTATTTCCCTAACAGGACCTATAGCCTCTACTACCAAAGGATTTCCCGACTCATCTATTTTTACAATGCCAACATGAGTATAAGGACTAGAAGATGCCACCATAATTGCAGCCGTCTGCGAAGACTTGATAGTCTGAAAAACCAGATCACCATTTTTTAGATCAGGCAGATTGTTAGCGTTAGCAGAAGTTAGTAAGAGCCACGTTACCACCAAGAACGGAAGTAATATAATAACGTAAAAAACCTTACTAAATCTGATTTTCATTGTTTTTCTATAATTTTAAGCCTCAGCTTTCAACAATGATTGCAATTCGCCTTCTTCGTACATTTCTTTTATTATATCACAGCCACCAATGAACTCACCGTTCACATATAATTGCGGAATAGTAGGCCAATCACTGAATTGCTTTATCCCTTCACGAAGCTCTGGGTCTAACAATACATTAATATCTTTAAAATTAACTTCCAGCTTTTGCAATACGCTCACAACCAATGCTGAGAAACCACATTGTGGAAATTTTGCATTTCCTTTCATGAATAGAACTATATTGTTATTATCTATTTCATCTTGAATGGTTTTAAATATAGGATTGTCTGACATTTTTCCCTCTTAATTTTTATAATATCATTTTTGGATTTGTTTTTTAGGATATATCGAACTTACAAAAAAATATTTTTAAGAATTTTTAACTTTTGTTTTCAATTGCATCGCATGCAGTTCACCGCCCATTTTCCCCTTTAGAGCCTCATAAACCATCTTATGCTGCTTTATTCTTGTCTGTCCTTCAAAAGAAGCTGATTCAACAACTACAGACCAATGGTCATTATCACCTGCAAGGTCTGTAATTTCTATATCCGCATCTGGAAAGGCATCTTTTATTAAACTTTCCAGCTTATATTGTTCTAAAGGCATAAGAATAAATTATTTGTAATGTTTAATAATGTTGAAATTAGTTTCATTTTATATACTATATCTGGGCTATGGTAAAGATTTTTAGGAAATATAATAAAATATAATCAAAATGGATTTTGCAAACGCTAAAAGAGTCGTAATTAAGATCGGCTCATCCTTGTTAATGGACAAGAAAGAAAAAGGTATCCGGCATAAATGGCTAAAGAGCCTTGTAGATGATATATTGGCACTGCAAAAAAAAGATATTGAGGTCATTATAGTAACGTCAGGCTCAGTAGCGCTTGGTAAAAAATATATTAAATTCAAAAAAGACACTTTAAAGTTAGAAGAAAAACAGGCCGCTGCTGCATGTGGTCAAACAGACCTTGTACGCTCCTACCAGCGTTATTTTAATGATAAAAAAGCACAGGCTGCGCAGATATTACTTACTATTTTTGATTCTGAGAATCGCAGGAACTACCTGAACGCAAAGAACACTATTGAAACCTTGTTAGAAAATAAGGTCATCCCTATTGTAAATGAAAATGATACCGTTGCAACACACGAGCTTCGCTTTGGTGACAATGATAGATTAGCAGCAAGAGTTGCACAGATGGTGAGTGCCGACCACTTAATAGTATTTTCCGACATTGACGGGCTTTACACATCAAATCCCAAAATTGATGAAAATGCAGTTCACATTGAAGAGGTAGACGAAATAGATAACCACATAGAGTCCATGGCAGGTGGCAGCAGTTCACTGGTAGGCACAGGTGGCATGATAACAAAAATAGCCGCAGCTAAAATTGCTACTCGTTGTGGCTGCAACATGATATTAACCAAAGGCGTAGAAACAAACCCAATTAAAAAGCTTATTAATGGCGGAAAACACACCATATTCTTATCAAAGGAAAATCCTATAAGTGCCAGAAAGCAATGGATAGCAAGCAGTATCAATCCTTCAGGTGAAATTATAATCGACCAAGGCGCTCTAAGAGCTTTGAAAAAGGGTAAGAGCCTTCTTCCGGCAGGTGTTATTGATGTGGTCGGTGAGTTTGAGCGTGGTGACGCAGTTGAAATAAAAGATTTCAAAATGGAAAAAGTTGGTGTAGGGATAACCGCATATTCATCATCAGACGCCAACATGATAAAAGGTCACCATAGTCAGGAAATTGAACATATCGTAGGCTTCACTGGCAGAAGCGACCTTATACATGCCGATGATCTGGTGGTAGAAGAAAAAGCTTAAAAGTTTTTTTATTATTGGAACTAATCTATGGACAAAGAAATGAAAGCAATACAAGAAGATAATGTTGCCCAACAAATGCAGCAAATAGGCGTTAATGCAAAGCAGGCGGCCTCAATAATCTCAACAGCCTCCACTGAATCAAAAAATAAGGCACTAGTTGAAATAGCAAAAGCATTACGTTCCAAAACTGCCGAGATAATTTCGGCAAACACTATTGATATTGAAGCAGGAAAGCAAAAGGGTCTTGATAAAGCAATGATAGACAGGCTTGCATTGGATGAAAACAGAATAGAAGCTATGGCAAGCGGACTTGAAGCGATAGCAAAACTTGGTGACCCTGTCGGTCGCGAGCTTGCAAATTGGGAAAGACCAAACGGCCTGAACATTTCACGTGTGAGTGTTCCTCTTGGTGTCATAGGTATAATATATGAATCAAGACCAAATGTTACGGCTGATGCTGGTGCCCTATGCATAAAATCAGGTAACGCAGCTATTTTAAGAGGCGGCTCTGAAAGCTTCAACTCTTCAGGCATTATCGTTGAGTGCATACATCAAGGCTTGCAGGCTGCGGGTTTACCTAAAGATATTATCCAGATAGTTCCAACTACTGACCGCGCGGCAGTAGGTGAACTACTTACCATGACTGAATATGTAGACGTTATAGTACCTCGTGGGGGGAAAGGCTTATGTAAGCGTGTTCAGGACGAAAGCAAAGTTCCAACCTTGCAGCATCTAGACGGTAACTGCCATATTTATGTTAATGAAAGAGCCGATAGCGAAATTGCCATAAATGTAATAAAAAATGCTAAACTTCGCAGAACAGGAATTTGCGGCGCAGCAGAGTCTTTAGTTATTGATAAAACTATAGCCGAAAATATCATACCTAAAATCTGCGATGCACTTGAGTCATGTGAAATTCGTGGCGACACTGAGGCGTGTTCAATAGACTCAAGAATAAAACAGGCAAGTGACGAGGATTGGGATACTGAATATCTTGATTCAATAATTTCATTAAAAATAGTTGGTGACATACAAGAGGCCATATCTTTTGTTAACAAACATTCCTCAGGTCACACTGATGCAATAATTGCAAGTGACGATGAAGTAGCCGCTGAGTACCTTAACAAAATTGACAGCGCTATAGTTATGCAAAACACCTCCACTCAATTTGCAGATGGTGGTGAGTTTGGTATGGGAGCAGAAATAGGGATATCCACAGGACGCTTACATGCAAGAGGCCCTGTTGGCGTTGACCAACTTACTACATATAAATATGTAGTAAAAAGTGACGGTGCAGTTAGGCCTTAATCTTTCGCTTAAATAAAATCATACACAAAATCCCTGCTAATAAATTTAGTGGGGATTTTTTTATTTACTAAACAAAAGCTTAATGACCATTAAACTAGAACGCTAAAATTATAGATTGACTCCCCTCTAAAATTATAGATTGACTCCCCTTCTATAATAAATATACTATCAAACAGATTCGTTAAAATCTAAACAGTTTTCTTATATGATTGAAAAAGATTTTCTTCAACCTGTCGACATAATTCGGGCAGGAGGTTTAATGGTGTCTCAAGCACAAGAAAGCGACAGGCATTTATTTCAAACAATTGAAAATTCCACAAGGTCACTCCATGCGATGCTGGGCAGTGAACGAAAGCTCTCGCAAGAAGCAGATGAAAAATGGAGTCCCACGAAGAAAGCTGGATTTGAGCGCCTAAATGATATTGTAAATTTTTATGATACTAATGCCAAGCAAGCCAAGGTTGCCCCTAAAGAAGCTGAAAAAGAAAAAGTACGTTACGAGCATGAACTATTAAAAGAATGGGTTGACGTAGAACAGCAAAACGACCTGTCAAAAGGTTGGCTTTCAGTTGCCATGACCCGCACTCCTCATGCATGGACAGGTGCTAAAAAGGCTGACATTTATTCATCCGCCCAGAAGAAGGGTATCAAACAATTATTCGAAGATGAGCTACCCGAAGGAATGGAACAGTTTCACAAACTATCCTTAAGCCCCGGCTTACCAAAAAATGATCGCCCCCATCCAAAATCCGCTGATGAGCTGGCGCAAGAAAATGTGTACGACGCTCAAGCCAGAGTGGCCGTAAAATTTGCCCATTCATTTTACAATGAAGAATCTATCGTTAAGCCGTTAATTGAAAACATTCGAGAACTTAACAAAAAAGGTAAAGTGGAAAAAGGTCAGGACGTATTATTGTTTGCGCCGGTTGGAACCGAACAAAACGATGAAGACATGGGATACACCCGCAGCAGTCGTAATCTTCTTGCATCCGCTCAAGCTGAATTACTAAAAAATAAACTCCAAGAACAACTAGATGAAGATGAGCAACTTTCTTCTTTGGGTTTAAATGTTGACATAGCAGAAGGTTTTGTACAGACAACCGAGTTCAACAGTACAGACGCAGGCCCACTAGAGAAACTGGCTGCAATTCATCAATTCGACATAATTGACCCAAATGGTGGCGCTGATTCAAAAGGCGGCTTACTATTTGATAGAGAGAATAACCGCAATATGAGTTCCCAAGGAATTCAAAACAGACAACGAATAGAAAGTGCCATTGGCATAGTTGTTGACGATGATTCCGAACTTGGTGGAACACTAAAAGGCTTAAGTCTTTTTGCCAAAGAGCACTGCAAAGAATTTGCAGGAGCCTCAGTTGTGATGGAATCACCTGGAGTTGCCAATATGCAAGCAAGCGGTGAGCAAATTGGCGCATTTAAAGAGCTGGTCGGCGAAGATGATTATAAAAAATATAACAGGCTTTTTGAAAGCAAAGGGTTACAAGGCGGAGTTTCTAACTTAACCCCTTTACAGCTTACTGTACTTTTTGCAACAGTAATGAACCATGAAGCCCAAGACAACACAAAGGCCGAAAACGCTTTTAATACAATGAAAAATGATTTATCACTAGACGAAGATACATTAAAAATGTATGAAGATACCCTGTCAAAGAAGCATTATGTTGACAAGGTGGTAAAAGAGTCGATTAAGGCTCAAAAGAGCTTAAAAGAACAAGAACCTGATTTTGATATTTATCAGGATAAAAGCAACAAAGCGCTCACATTTGATGCGTTCGAGGATTTATTTAGTAGAGTTGGGCGGCAGGAGCAATCATACGGTAAAATGAAACAATTACCGTTTAAAAAATTGATAGCTCAAGCAAGCTCAGAATCACTCGGAGGCGGTAGAAAATTAATAAACGCGGTACAATCATATGGTAGATAAAGATAACAATGGACAGGGTGATAGCTTTACTGATAAAATAGACCAGCAACGAAAAAGAAAAGATAACCCGTCTGAAGAAAAAGATAAAAACTACAAGAAAGAGTCTCAACAGCAAGAGCAGATTAGAAAACGCGTTCGAAGCTTGTCAGATGAGTTCAAGGAAGAGAGCAAAACAGATGAATGGCATAAATATTATTCATCCACACCAAAAGTCCGATAGAATCTTATATTATTAGGGGTAAAAATGGCCAAGAACAAAGATGACTATAATTTTGATGATTATATAGAAGGCTTTGCAAAGCTAACTGAGCTTTATGGCGTTTCGGTACAAAAAGCTTTTGAGTCTTCAGAGAACCCTAAGACTCCAAGCGCTTTCCAGACTATGCCTAAAGTATGGCAGGAAATGTTCACTAAATTAATGGAAGACCCAGATACATTATATGAAAAGCAATTAGACCTTTATGCCGGCTATATGAAAATATGGGGAAACGCTTGGAATCGCTATATCGGCAATGAAGAAAAACCTCTATACAACGCAGACCCAAGGGATAAAAGATTTAAAGACGAGACATGGAACAGGGATCTAACCTTTGATTTTATCAAGCAATCTTATGTGCTGACTAATAAGTGGTTACATGATGTAGTTAGCGAGATTAAAGGGGTAGACAAAAAAACCTTAGAAAAATTTGATTTTTATACAAGACAATTCGCCGATGCAATGAGCCCCAGCAACTTCGCTTTCACTAATCCTTTAGTAATACGCGAAACCATTGAGACCAATGGAGAGAATCTTAAAAAGGGTCTTGAGAATCTGATAAATGATATTGAAAACAGCAAAAGCTTCCTGAACGTAAAGACAGCGAACAAAGACGCCTTTAAGATAGGTGATAATATTGCCGCCACAAAAGGTAAGGTTGTTTTCAAAAATGACTAATAGAGCTTATCCAATATGAACCAACATGCAAAAAAGTACATAAAACACCATTGCTTATAGTTCCAGCATGGATAAACAAATATTACATCCTTGACCTTTCACCGGCAAATTCATTCGTTAAATGGGTAGTCGATCAAGGTTATACGGTATTTATGATATCATGGGTAAACCCTACAAAAAAGCTTGCTCACAAAAAATTTGAAGACTATATGCTGCAAGGCCCAATAGCTGCAATTGAGGCAATTGAAAAAGCCACTGGAGAAAAGCAAGTAAGTGCTATGGGGTATTGCTTAGGTGGAACATTGCTTTCTTGCACACTAGCCTATTTGAAAGCTAAGGGTAAGAACCCGATTAAGTCTGCAACTTTCCTGACTACTATGGTAGATTTTGGTGATGTTGGCGACATGTCAGTTTTCATTGACGAAGAGCAGATAGATAATATCGAGCAACAAATGAAAGAGAACGGCTTCCTTGACGGCTCGGAGATATCAGCGATGTTCAGCTCTATCCGAGCAAATGATCTTATATGGTCTTTCGTTGTTAACAATTATCTATTGGGCCGTGATCCTATGCCTTTTGATATTTTATACTGGAATGCAGATGCAACAAGGTTGCCGGCTGATACACATAGCTTCTACCTTCGCAACATGTATTTAAAGAACAAGCTTAAGAAGCCAAATGCTTTAAAATTAGACGGCGTTCCTATTGATGTTACAAAAATTGATACACCAACTTATTTGCTTGCCACTCAAGAAGACCATATTGCGCCATGGAAAACATGCTTTGAGTCAACCAAGCTATTCTCTGGTGATAATACTTTTGTTCTGGCAGGGTCAGGGCATGTAGCAGGCGTGGTAAATCATCCTGACAAAAATAAATACGGCTATTATGTAAGCAACAAATCCGAAAAAGACGCTGACAAGTGGCTTGAGGGAGCAAAACAGCAAAAAGGCTCTTGGTGGAGCAATTGGGATTCGTGGAACGCTTCTTATTCCGATGGCAAGATTGATGCACCAAAGCCAGGTTCGGCTAAGTTAAAAGCTGTTGAAGATGCCCCAGGATCGTATATACTTGCAAGTAATTTATGATTTTAGGATATACAAATGACTCTTTTAGAAGCATGTTCATATTTATTTTTTGATAGCTATATCGCTATGCTTATATTGCCTTTACAAAACAACTTCGTTTTCGAGGTAATGAAAGTATTTGGGACTTATAACCCTTATTTAATTTCTGCGATAGCTGCTCTAGGCGCCACGGTTGCGGCTATGACCAACTGGGTACTTGGAAAGTTGATAGATAAAGCTCTTAATATAGAACCTGAAAGTGACAGAGCAACTGCACTGATGAAGTTTCTAAAAGAAAAAGAAGCTTTCATTCTTGCCCTTTCTTTCATTCCTTATGCTGGTTCAGTTATAACTACCGCATATGGGGCCATTGGCGGACGTTTTAAAATGATATTACCTGTCGTATTCCTTGCAAACTTCATATTTTTTAATATATACTACATTTTACCATAGTCGCATAACAATAAAACTTGACGAAAGCATCATATTAATTTAATTTTCGCCCACTTTATTGTGATTCTATTTTTATTTTGAATTACTATTAGTCAGCAGGAGCAATCTTTATTGTTTGTTATGACTATAAAAACCTTATCTTATGGCGGGCGTAGCTCAGTTGGTTAGAGCACCAGTTTGTGGTATTGGGGGTCGCCGGTTCGAAACCGGTCGTCCGCCCCATTTTTTTCAGCTATTTCACGATTTATTCTTTTCTTTTTACATAGCTTTTGGTCGCTTCAACATTGGAGTGTCAAAAAATCTCATAGCTCAACACAAAAATGAATTAGCCTTACAGGCCATCTAAACTCGCCCCCCCACTCCCCCTCTTTAAGCATGAGCATTACATTTACACTACAAAAACATTGCAAATACACAGAAGTTAACTATTGTCCACTTAGTTAACAAATTAATAAAGATTTATTATGGAATCAGAAAACTTAAAGAATTATATAAAATACGGCGCAAAAGAATTATACAAAGATAATGGAAAATTACCTACCGTTACTGAGGTTAGCCCTCCCACTTATGATACGCCTAACGACTCACAAGAGCCAGAGTATACGTCAAGTTTTGAGCGCCTTAATACATTCATTCCTTTAACTCCGAAAAGCCCTGAAACAATTCCCTCTCCCGAACAAAATAACGAACTAGCCACGGCTTGGATTCGTATAAATGGCAAAGAAAACAATCCTATTACCGAACCTTCTTTAGATAAAGTAGAAAGATTTACTAGAAAGCCTTTTACCAGTCAAATCACCAATGTGCGGGGAGCCAATCAAGAGCAGGACTACTCATATGCCCCCAAAGAACCACCAGCTATCAGCTGGACTCGTAAAAGAGGAAATGAAAATACGTCTATTACCGAGCCTGTCTCAGATGAGGAAAAACCATTTATCAGCAGACCTTTTGCCAGCCAAATCACTAATGTTCGAGGAGCCAATCAAGATCAAGACTACTCATACGCCCCTGTACAACCAGCAACTATTGCTTTAGGGATTATGCCTATAAAAGGAAATGATTCCGCCTCATCATTAGAATCAAATACAGAGGGTGACAGCTTTAAGCCTATTAAGAATCATGTCTGGGTTACAGGAACAGTGCAATCTGTACCAAGATACTTCACTGAAGATAAAAGACCCAAGGATGACGACTTAGGGCAAGACATGTACTGGACACGTGAGATTAAAAGTAAAAGTGAATTTAATAAACAGCCTTACACTCCAGTTGTTCCTGGTTTTGCTAATATAGCGGACGGTAGTGAAGTTACGCGCTTTAAAGTTCCATTAAGGAGGCGTAAGTTCCAAGGTGATGGAGCCGTGACTTTTACAAAGCCTGAAACATTTGAACAGCAGTTAGAGGAAAGTCGTCGCAATAGTCAACAAGAACTAAGTAAATTATAATTTAGAAATTACCTTTGTTGGCCTTGTGCATTATTTTGTCTGTTTAGCCTTCTTACGACGGGACCATCCTCATCATCACTAACATCAGTTTCTTCTGCCGCTGGCAGGTCTCTAAGTCCTCCTGCGCCCCTTATCATTTGGTCTGCAAATTGTATAGGACGGCCTTCATCCATTTCTCTTTGGGCGAACTCCACGGCTCTTTGTAACATCACTTCTTGCGGAACGGGCACTTCGGGAACTTGTTGGTGCGCAACTGCTTCAGCAAGTTGCCCTTGAACACCTTGCACCGCGTTTAACAACCCTTGAATTCCCGGATTATTATGTTGCACTTCTTGCTGCCGTTGTCTTTGCTCAGCTCTTCTTCTAGCATCTATAACTGCCTGTCTATGGTCTTGTGCTATTGTCATTTCTTATTAAATCCTTATACTTAATATCTTAATTCAGCTACGCATTGCAGATGCTTTAGGCACAAAGGGTCGAATCAACCACATAAAACACTACATTATCCTACAAGGGCACGAATCTTCTTTATCTTTATCATCCTGCTCTTTTAAATACATTTTCTCCCAAAAGCCTTGATTTTGACTTTCTGCGTGCTGTGTAGTTTGCACCTTTGTATTTTCTAGAAGCTGTTTTGCGATTTTTTCCGCTTCTTCATATGTTTTACCTTGTTGTTTTACCAAGTTTTCAACTGTTTCACGTTCTAGGTTTTCAGATGCATTGTCACCCTTTACATTATTAGCCTTACTTTTTTTTCTTTCGCTATGCTCTAAATACTCTACGACAAGAGATTCTTCTTCTTGATTTTCAAATGCTTCTTCTACGATTCTGTCAGCTTCTTCATCTTCTTTGCCCTTATGTTCAACCAAATATCTGACAATGTAGTTTTGAAGACAGTTATCCTGAACAGATTTCTTAGTAATCTTTTTATCTTCATGTTCGTAGATACCCTCATCTGCTCCAGTATCACCTTCCACATGAACTTTCTTATAATTATAAAATTTTGTTCTTACATTATCTGAAAATCTGACTTTTTTGTTATCAGGCTTTTTCGCTTTTAGTTTTTCACTCTCAATCATTGAGTCTCTATCAGTATATTTAAAAATCCACAAATATAGTTATATACGCTTTTTGTAACAAATGCACTCACAAAGTTTATTTATTAACCATTTAATAGCTTTTATATTACAGACATGTGATTAACTCAACAAGAATATTTAGGATAAAACTCTGAAATAAAACAACATTTAGTCAAGAAGTATAAAACCTTACAATATAAGGCCAACAATATATTACATTATCCTGCAAATATGGCACTCTTCTTCATTTGAATTATTTCTTCTCTCAAAGGCATTTTGCCAAAATCCTTTTTTATCTGACAGGATATCCTCAGCACTACCATTTTCTATAGACCTTTGAGCAATCTCTTCTGCTTCCTTATAACTTTTATCCTGCTGCCTAACCAGACTGCCTACAAGCTTATGCTTTAGATTTATTTCAGGAATTTCATCCCATTTTTTAAATATTTTCTCAGCTTTACGACTATCATAGACCTCTGAACGAGTTATGATTTCTTTTACACTATCTTCTTTTATAGACTCTTTCAAAGTTTCCTCAGCCGCCTTATCCTCATAACCCTCGCTAGAAAGGAAACTAACAAGATTATAATATGGAACCGCCATTTTAATCAGCTTAAGATGCCTTGCCTTATCTATAAATTCAGGAACATCCTCTTCTAGGTCACTATCTTTATGAGCATAACGATAGTTATATTTATCTACTTCTACTTTCTTTTCGAACTTTACGCTCTTTTTACTTGGTGAAGTATTATCTGTAGAACTTTGGGGATTTTTTAATATTGATTTTCTGGCTGGCTTTTCAATATCGAGCTTATTTTCATCTTCGTTTAGATAGCCTTTACTCATTCTTATGCCCCATAAGTTATATTAAAATATAAACTACACAAAGCAATATCATAATAACTTTACAGATATATTACAATTTTTACATATCCCTAAGCGCCTGACTTGAAATTACAAAAAGACCAGATACAACAACTATTACAAAACTATAATGCCACAACTATCGACCAAAGGTTTCTTCGCTGTGCAGGCTGACATTTAATAAAAGCCCAAATGCCAGCAATATGGTCATCATTATGGTTCCACCATATGATAATAACGGCAATGGAGCGCCAACAACAGGTATCATTCCCATCACCATTGCTATATTAATAAAGACATGGAAAAATAATATGCTGGTTATGCCAACAGCCATTAACCTGCCAAAATGGTTCTTCGATATTGCCGCTATAAATATACCGTAAGCAAGGATGATTGCATAAAGTGCTATAACTGTTATACCACCGATAAATCCAAACTCTTCTGTAAGCATTGTAAAAATGAAATCTGTTTGTTTTTCTGGTAAGAAACTAAGTTGACTTTGCGTTCCTTGCAAGAAACCTTTTCCTGAAAAGCCTCCTGAACCTATAGCTATTTTAGACTGCAAAATATTATACCCCGTACCCATAGGATCACCCTCAGGGTCTAAGAAACCAAAAACCCTTTTTTTCTGATAGTCATGCAAATGCATCCACAAGAATGGTGTTGATACTATTCCTGCAACTATTACCAGAACAAACTTCCACACTTTAACCCCGGCTGCAAAAAATACTGCTCCGGCCACTGCTATCATAATTAAGGTAGTACCAAGGTCTGGCTGCTTTAAAATAAGCCCCGCAGGCAAAGCCACCATGATTAGAGGCGGTATAAGATATGTTACTCTCCCAACATTAACAGGACTGATATTATGAAAATAATGAGCCAGAGCGAATACCAAACAGACTTTCATAAGCTCAGATGGCTGTACATTAAAAGGCCCCACACTTATCCATCTCGTTGCCCCCATAGAGGTAGTACCGAACAATTCGGTAAACACCAAAGCCATAAGAACAATAAAATAAATTATATAGGCAGCCTTGAACCATATTCTTATATCAATAATGGCAATTAGTATCATAACAGGGAAGAAAGCAGCAAAACGTATCATCTGCTTGCTTGCCCAAGGGTAAAAGCTGCCTTCTGCCGCTGAATATAATATAGCAAAACCAATGCTCGCCATAATTATTATCAAGATTATCAAAGGCCAGCTAAGACCTATTATTTTTTGTAATACAGAACGGCTCTTTATCACTATTTTTCTCTATATTTTTAATTTTTGCACTTGCTCCATAATGTCACGGGCTACAGGCGCCGCGGCTTTTGACCCCCCACCACCATGCTCAATAACTACTGCAATAGAATATTTAGGCTTTTCTATTGGACCATACCCTACGAACAAGGCGTGGTTCTTTGTTTTTTCAAGTTCTTCAGGAGTAATTTTATCTTTTATATTTTCCAGACCTTTTTTTGATATAACCTGTGAAGTACCCGTCTTACCGGCCATAGAAAGACCTTTGGTTTGAATACGGCTACCATATGCAGTTCCACCAGGAACATTTACCACATTCTTCATACCGTCTCGTAACAAATTCATATGTCTTTTTGGTATATCCATTTTCGGAAAAATATTACCCATATCAAAAGTTGGGCCTATTATATCATTAGCTATCAGTGTAGGGCTAACATATGAACCACTTGCTATTCTTGATGTCATGACGGCAAGCTGCATTGGCGTTGCAAGCATGTAGCCCTGACCGATACCTACATTTAGCGTATCACCTTGTTGCCATGAAACATTATATTTTTTCTTTTTCCATTTTCTGCTTGGCAATAACCCGGCCTTCTCACCTGTAAGTGGAATACCTACTTGCTGACCAAAGCCAAACTTTTTTGCCATCTCCTCAATTTTATCAATACCTAAGGATTTAGATATATTATAAAAATAAGTATTGCACGAATGCATGATGGCCTGTTTAAGATCAAGCTTGCCATGCCCTTCTTTTTTCCAACAGTGGAACCTTGTCCGACCCAACTCCATATATCCCGGACAATGTATCCTTTTATTAGGGTCATAACCATCCTTTAATGCGGCCAAAGCAACTACCAGCTTAAACGTAGAGCCTGGGGGATATTGATTTGATAGCACCTTATTTATAAGAGGCTTCCTGTCATTAGTAGTAAGGTCTTGCCAATATTCTTGTGAGATACCATAAGTAAATTCATTAGGATTAAAACCGGGGCTTGATACAAATGAAACTATCTCACCGTTATCAACATTCATCACAACAACACAGCCTGAAAGACCTTTTAATCTTTTTCCGGCAAATTCCTGTATTCTTTTATCAAGTGTTAGTTTTATATCCTTACCTTCAACACTTTCTTCCCTTGAAAGCTCTCGCACAGCAAGACCATAGGCATTGACCTCCATTCTCTTAACCCCAGCCATTCCTCTTAGCTTATGCTCCAACTGGCGTTCAATACCATCCCTGCCTATCTTAAAGTCAGGATGATTAAGAAGAGGGTTCTTTTTGATTTCATTTTCTGACACTGGTCCCATATAGCCAACAACATGGGAAGATATTGCACCTGTCGGAAAGTCCCTTATCTGCCCCATATCAATAGACACCCCCGGCAAATCGGGAGCGTTTACTTCAACTTTTGCAACATCTTTCCAAGTAAGATGATCATATATGGTTACAGCTCCGGCTCCCTTATGAGCAGATAGTTTTTTAAGCAATCTTTGGTATCCTTCATTGCCTATTTCAAGTATTTCAGAAAGCTTGGTTAATACCTTATGCGTGTCTGATGAGGTATTTTTATCAAATATAATTCTATAATAGTTTCGATTGCCGGCTAAAAGTTCGCCTCTTTTATCAAGTATCTTGCCACGTAATGGAGGTATTAAAAATAGCCTCATACGGTTACTATCTGAGAATGTCTTATACTCACTGGTTTTAACTATTTGCAGATAATATAGTCTTGCAATAAGAGCCATCAACAAGGAGGCTTTCAGCCCTGCCAATACAAATATTCTTCTTGTAAAAATTTTATCTTTCTTGTTATTAAGCATTTAAATAGTTTTTTGGCTGACCTGAATAAATTATATTAAATAAACTATGTAAAATAGGATAAAGCAATACCGAAACGATAAAATACACAAAAGCATTTTCAAGACTAACCCACTTTCCCGTAACAAATGAGAACATCAACCATTTTATCGCAATTGATATAGCAAGTATTATAGCAAAGCCATGCCATAAGAAATTAAATGACGGTCTAAAATTATGTCCTTTATGAACTATTAACATTCTAAGTGCCATATTGGTAAACGCATTTATGCCAAATGGAAGTCCCATTAGCAGGTCTTTGAAAAATCCGATAAAGAACACAAAACCATTCCCGACAAGTTGCGGACGGTAAATACACCAATAATATATTACCATAAGGTCAATAGCCGGAAAATAACTATCCAAACCATTTATATTCGTATTTATACACATCAAGAAGATGGATAATATTGCCAGAACCTTTGGTATTAAAAGTTTTGCTTTCGTTAGTACTGACATTAAATTACCCAGAATAATCTATAACACTCAAATGCTCCAGCTTATGCCATTTAGCAAAAGGCTGGACATATCTCACACCGTTAGAATTCACCTTAATTACACCAACGTTCAAACCATATGGATATAATTCTCCATCACCTGAAGTAAGAACCACCTCCCCTTCAACTGATTTACTTTCATTGGGCAGGTAAAGTAACCTTGGCACATTATCATTATTACCTGACATTATGCTTCTTTCACGAGAGCGGTTACTAATAACTGGTATATTTGAATTAATATCGGTCAGCAACATCACACGAGAGCTTTTTTCACCGACCTCAGTAACTCTTCCTACAAGCCCGGCCTCATTAACAACAGCCTGCCCTTTTCTTACATTATAATTATTTCCTACATTTATTATAATAGAGCTATAAAAAGGGCCACTAGTATTGCCTACAACTTTAGCTGAAATATAACTATATTCGATTTGCTCCATATAGTTTAATAATTTTTTCAGGCTTTCATTTTCATAAGCAACCCCTGACAGGTTAACAAGCTTATTTTTAAGCATGGTATTTTCCTGAACGAGTGATTCATTTTTCGAATGGACAAATAAATAGCTGGCAAAAGACTCGCTCATATTGCTAACAAAATTGATAGGTTTAGACATTGCACCAATCGCAGGTGATGCAAAATCAAGAACCGATGTTCTCAATTTATATGAATATGGGTTATCACTTTTACTAATGAATATTCCAAAAATAGCTATAATAAACAACAATGCTAAAGAGAACTTTTTTATCAACACCTTAACCGGTCTTGATATATGCAAAATTAGACTAGACTTAACTGGTGTACTGCTTATCATTTTTTAACTACATGAATATTAGCATGGTTACTTAATAATTACGTAAGTGACATTCTAACTTAATCTAAAATTATGCTAAAAAATCACCACTAAATATAGTAAAACATATTACAAGAACCTAAAGGAGGCTCTTCATCGGAAATACTATAGCTGTATTCTTAATTGTTATTAACGCATTGTCAATTCCCACGTTAATATATTTACAGCGTGTATTATACCACCAACTAAATAAAGAAACCATTATGCTATAATAAATAACATTTATTTCTTACCGGTAGGAACTGCAACAAATAATGTTTCACCACCTCTATTTACCAGTAATAATATTGACTTACGCCCCTTTTTCATAGCATCGTCAAATACCTTTTTGGCCTCTTCAACTGAGTTAATATGTGTTTGGTTTATCGCAGATATAACATCCCCTTTTCTGATAGGCTTCGCAGCAGCCTCACTTTTTGGATCAATATCTACTATAACAACACCTTTAACCTCTTTTTCAAGGCTGAATTTCTTACGGTTACTCCTATTGATATCATCAATACCAATACCTGCTATTTTCATATCTGCTTTATTTGAGTCTTTACCTTTGTCAGAATCCTTATCTGAAAGTTTTTTCTCTTTATTGTCAGACTCATCAAGACGGGCGATAGTAACTACAAGTGTTTTTTCCTTACCGTTACGCCAAACAGTTACAGGCACTTTTTTGCCGACAGCTGTTTCAGCAACTATTCTTGGCAACCTCCTCATAGTTTCAACATCCTTGCCGTCAAAACTAACAATTATGTCACCACTTTTTACACCACCCTTTCCAGCAGGGCTTGTTTCATCAACATCGACCACTAATGCGCCCTTAGCTTTTTTCATTCCGATGCTTTCAGCTATTTCATCAGTAACAGTCTGTATCTTAACACCCAGCCAGCCACGTTCTATGCTACCGGTTTCTATCAATTGCTTGATTACAGGCTCAGCTAAATTTGCAGGAACTGCGAACCCGATTCCCACATTTCCTCCAGATGGAGAGAAAATAGCTGAATTCACACCTATCACATCACCATTAACACTAAATAAAGGCCCACCTGAATTACCTCTATTTATTGCCGCATCGGTTTGGATAAAATCGTCAAATGGCCCTGCGTTTATATCTCTGGCACGCGCCGATATAATCCCGGCTGAAACCGAACCACCAAGTCCGAAAGGGTTACCGATAGCTATCACCCAGTCACCGACCCTTGATTTATCGGAATTACCGAACTTCACATATTGCAGCTTCTTATCAACTTTGATTTTAAGCACTGCAATATCTGTCTTGGCATCTGACCCTACAACCTCAGCTACAGCTTCGGTATCATCATTGAATATAACCGTTATCTCATCGGCCTTATCAATAACATGGTGGTTAGTAACTATATAACCTTCTTCTGATATTACAAATCCGGATCCCAAAGACGTAGTCTCACGTTTAGTTGCTCCACCGTTGGAACCATCAGGAAGGCCATAGAACTTTTTGAACAGCTCTGGCAACTCTTCCATTCCCTCTCCTTCAGGGCCTTGAAAATGAAAGAATGGAGCAAAAGGGCTCATATTCCCACCTTCAATAGTTTGCGTAGTAGAAATATTGACCACCGCTGGAGTAAGTTTCTCAACAAGATCTGCAAAACTCTCCGGAGCCGACGAGGCCGCACGTGAATCGAATGAATAAACAGAAACCGCTGTAAATACCAAACATAACGTTAAAACAATACTTCTTCTAAACATAGCTCTCCTAAACTAATATTTATTAATAATATAATTACCTTCTTCTTTTATTGCCGTCAATATCGCCAAAATACCCTAAGAACTCGCTATCTGGTGACAATACCATACTCGTACTATCTTTATTTATGCTTTCTTTATAAGCCTGCATTGTACGATAGAAACCAAAGAACTCAGGGTCACGATTAAATGCATCGGCAAATATCTTAGTAGCCTTTCCATCGCCCTCACCTCGAATTATCTCAGAATCCCTGTGTGCATTAGCTATCCTGATAGTAGCATCCTTTTCAGCAGTAGAAATAATGATCTGCGCATCCTTCCTACCAACGGCTCTATAGTCACGAGCTTCTAAACTACGGTCATTATACATTCTCTTAAAAATAGAATCTGAATTTTCCTTTGGCAGGTCGGCTCTTACTATCCTTACATCTTCAATAACCACACCAAAGTCTGAAGCTTCCTCAGAAACATTATCCTCAATGCTCTTCATTACCTCTTTTCTGTCCTCAGTAAGTAAAGTCTTTAGAGGCTTTTTACCGATCGCATCGCGCAAACTTGCTTCGAATATCTTATCTAGCTTGCTATTCAATCCACGTTGGTCAGTAACTTTCTCATAGAAAGTCAAAGGATTGGTAATCCTGTATCTTGCAAATGCACTTACAGTTAATGTCTTATTCTTAGAATCCAGGATTTCTTTATCGGTCGCATCGAAATATAATATCCTCGTATCAAAACTAACAACCTTTTGAATGAATGGTATTTTCAGCTTTAAGCCGGGTTTGTTTATATAAGAAACTCTTTCACCATTATCATTGTAAGTAACAGGTTTACCGAACTGAAGTACGATAACCTGCTCGGTCTGGTTAACTATAAAGAATGATTCCTTTAGTAAAACAACCGCAACAACTGCTATTATAATAAGTACTTTTTTCATGACCTACCTTTTATTTTTTAATTCATTTATCGGAAGATAAGGAACAACACCACCTTGGGAATCTAAAACTATTTTATCCATGCCAGATAATACATCTTCCATAGTTTCAAGATAGATACGCCTCTTTGTAACATCTTTGGCTTTTTTATATTCATTATAGATAGAAATGAAACGCTTTGCCTGACCTTGCGCGTTGGCAATAACTTTTTCCCTATAACCCTGCGCTTCTAATAAAACTTTTTCAGCACGCGCTGTGGACTGAGCTTTAATCTCCCTTTCCCTTGCATTTGCAAGTTCCAAGAATGATTCCTTATCAGTAATAGCTGCCTGAACATCCTTAAACGCTTCATCAACCGTTGTTGTTATAGTTTGATTCTGTGTTTCACCTTCTTCATCAGTTGTGAAGTTCTCAACTGTTATTGTTGTTCTAGGTGGCACAGCTACCATATTTATAGCCTCAACCTTGATACCTATATTGTAAGGGTCAAGAATATTCTGCAAAAGCTCTTTAGTATCAAGCTGCACTTTCTCACGACCATCTGACAAGATGTCATTCAAAGGTGTAGTTCCCACAACTTCACGCATGGCACTTTCAGCAGAATCACGCACTGTTTTTTCAGGATTATAGACCCTGAACAAGAACTTCTCAGGATCATCTATCTGCCACTGAACCTCCACCGACTCAACGCTAACGATATTCTCATCACCTGTAAGCATTAATATTTCTTTACGTGTACCACCTTGAGATCTACGCCCTCTTCTTCTGCTAACCGTATCCTGATTACTGCCGGAACCAAGACCTATCTGTGTACGATAACGGTCGGTAACCTTTAATTTAAGAACTCTTTCAATAGGAGCTGGCAAATGATAGTTAATACCCGGCTTGGTAGTTCCAATATACTCTCCAAAGCGAAGTACCACCCCTACTTCTTTAGTATCCACCGTATAAATACCCGATGCAAGCCACAAACCAATTACGATTGCAACCATAGCTCCAGCAACTTTATTTCCACTAAGAGGAGGCTTCCCAGATTTTTTACCACCATATCCACCGCCGCCACCGCCGCCGGAAAATATGCTTTTTATCTTCTCCTGACTTTTTCTAATTATCTCGTCAATATCATCAGGTTGGTTCGGAGTAGGCTTGTTATTTTTAGGGTCGTTTCCCCTAGGAGCTTGCCCCCAAGGTCCTTTATCATTGTGATTATCATCATCCCAAGCCATATTATCTTCCCTTTTTGAAAAAAATTACTATATTATTATTTAAAGTAAAAAAACATTATAGAATATATAAACCATTCAAGGAATTTTTCAAGGAAATGTCAAAATTAAAACAGGAAATAAATAAAGATAAAATATTATCGGCACTTGAGCCAATAATAGACCCTGATTCAGGAATAAGCGTGGTGGAATCTGGCATAATATCATCTATTGTTATAAAGGAAAAATCCGTAGGATTCGCTTTAGAAGTTGATATTAACAAAGCGGCACAGAAAGAAGCTCTTAGACAGTCATGTGAGAAGGCGGTTAAGTCAATAAAAGGAGTTAACAATGTAACCGTTGTTATGACCTCTGCACAATCAGGAACTGCCTCAGCCCCCCCTCCTAAAAAGCACAGCCTCGCTCCACAAAAAGCGGCAGCACTTCCAGTAGGAAGGAACATTCCTAATGTTAAGAACATTATTATTGTGGCATCAGGCAAAGGCGGCGTGGGCAAATCTACTGTATGCGTTAACCTTGCCCGCAGTTTAAGTGAAGCAGGAAACAAGGTTGGAATAGTTGATGCAGACATATACGGCCCTTCGGTTCCAAAAATGTTAGGCTTAAGCGGCAAGCCTGACGTTAACGAACGTAACAAGATAATCCCCAAAGAATCAGAAGGCATTAAATCAGTTTCCATAGGCTATCTTATTGAAGAAGATAATGCTGTTATCTGGCGCGCCTCAATGGCACTAAAAGCTATGAACCAACTAATGCTTGGTGTAAGCTGGGGAGAGCTTGATTATTTAATAATAGACACCCCTCCGGGCACTGGTGATATTCAACTAAGCCTTTGTAAAAACTTTGATATAAATGGAGTAGTTGTAGTTTCCACACCACAGGAAGTAGCCCTTATAGATGTTAAAAAAGCTATTAACATGTTCAATAAAATTAACGTCCCTGTAGTTGGGATAGTTCAGAATATGAGCTACTTCGAAGACGACAGAGGTAAAAAGAATTATATATTCGGACAAGGTGGCGCTAAAGACTTGGCAAAAAAAATGGATATCCCTTTCTTAGGAGAGATTCCAATTCAACAAAATATCCGTGAAGCAGCAGATGAGGGCAAAGCCGTAGACACATCCGTATTGCTAGACAAGATAACATTCAAATTCAAGAAAGAGCTGGAGAAGATTAATGACAACAAATAACGAAGAAACAATCGTGCAGATAATGAAAGAAGCTAAATGCTACGGTCAGGAAAACATGATCAAGCCTGATGACCTCATCGAAAAATGCGCTCAAAAAGGCCTTACAGATGGTGAGCAGGTAAGCGCGGCAATAGTAAGCCTGATCGATCAGGACGTTGTTGAATACGAAATGGATGATGACCTAAACACCACGGAGCTATGGCTACTCTAGAGTAACAATATATTGACTTCATTTAACAGCTCTTGCTATAAGTAAATAAATATTAAATAAGATATTATACTTATGGCTAAAGAACTTACACCTGAACAAAGAAGCCTTTGCAGTATTAGCCCCTCTGTAAGATTTGAAACTTCTTTTAAGGAGAAGTATGGTGTTAATATACAGGTCAGCGAAAATTATAATCTCCCCGATGAATTTAGCAGCGCTGTAGAGCTAAATCAATATGTTCGGAATATAGACCGTTACAATGACGGTAGAGCAAAGCCACACTCACAAGTAATGCGCAGCCTTGCATCACTTGCTAGCTCTATGGTTAAGGCAAACCCGAAAATTAAGAGTTTTTACGATAAAATAGATAAGCGGAATTATTCACACTTATCCCACCTGACAAATGGTGTCAGTTCTAAATTTAGCCTAAGCGACATAGAATTTTATACAAGCCAGCATTTTAAGAACCTTGCTTACGACAACCGTAAATATAAAAGTTATGTTGATGGTATACAAAACTTAAGCGATGAAATTGGCATACAGATAAGTTGGGCTCCGTCACCTGGCACAATAGATACTATTGTACAAGGGTACAAAGAAGCAACACAGGAAGAAAGCCTTCCATCAAGTTACAAACAAGAACCGCTAACAAGAAAAACTAGCTATACTGATATGATTCAGAATCAACAGAAAGAATTATTAAAAGGCATTGCCTAAAAATACAAAACTATTCTTGTTTGAATAAGATATGATGCTTCAACTGACGGTGATTCTCCAGAGCCTTTCCAGTGCCAAGTACCACACAAGAAAGAGGGTCATCAGCGACAAATACAGGCAAACCTGTAGCATCGCGCAATACAGTATCTAAGTTATGAAGCAATGCTCCACCACCTGACATTACGATACCTTTATCAACAATATCCGAAGAAAGCTCAGGCGGAGTACACTCTAAAGCAATTTTTACAGCCTCTACAATCTGACTTACAGGCTCTTGCAAGCTTTCAGCTATTTGCGACTCTGTAAGAACTATCTCTTTTGGCACACCGTTAACAAGGTCACGTCCTTTTATTTCCATTACTTTGCCATCGCCTTCATTTGGCATTCTGGCAGAACCGATTGTTTTCTTTATCTTCTCAGCCGTAGATTCACCAATAAGCAAGTTATGGCAACGACGGATATATGAAATAATAGACTCATCCATCAAATCACCACCAACACGTACCGAACGTGCATAAACAATTCCGCCAAGCGAAAGTACAGCAACCTCAGTAGTACCACCACCTATATCAACTATCATCGAACCAGTTGGCTCAGTAACAGGAAGGTCAGCACCTATAGCCGCCGCCATTGGCTCTTCTATAAGATAAACATCTCTTGCGCCCGCACTTTCCGCAGCATCTTGTATCGCACGACGCTCTACAGGAGTTGAACCTGACGGAACACAAATAATAATTAATGGGCCGGTAAGCCACTTACGGTTATGAACAGTCCTGATAAAGTGCTTTATCATTTCTTCAGCACCTCTGAAATCTGCAATAACGCCATCTTTAAGAGGGCGTATAGCTTCAATTTCAGCAGGGGTTCTACCCAACATCATTTTAGCTTCATTACCAAAAGCGTAAGGTACCGAGCCTCCTTTATCTTTTAACATTGCTACAACAGACGGCTCATTAAGAACAATTCCACGGCCTGCAACATACACAAGTGTGTTAGCAGTACCTAGATCAATTGCCATATCGCAAGAAAGCGAACCAAACATTTTTGATATCATAGTTTTTTAATCCTATATTAAAACTTTCAATAATTTACAAACGTTAGAACCCAAAATATAATCACTATTTCTTAATCAATTATTAACAACACAATTAATTTTTGAATAAAAAATCTTTTTACAAAATTTTATTATACTTTACTAAATTCTTTTAACTATCACCATAAGGCAAAAAGTTTGGCAGCCCTCTTAGAAAAACAACCCAACTATCACTTTTGTTTTCCTAACAAAATCCGGTGAATAACATCACATACTTTTCTCGTTAAACACCATGCTCTTTATTTGCATTTTCGTCAAGCTTCTTTAGCTTATTTACAGCAGCAATATAAGCTTGCGCTGATGCAACCAAAGTGTCGGTATCACGGCTATTGCCACTTACTATTTTACCGCCCTTATCAAGGCGTACAGTCACTTCAGCCTGCGCATCAGTTCCACCAGTTACTGCATGAACCTGATAAAGCTCTAATTTCGCATCATGCGTAACCAGCTTTTTTATACCGTTAAAAATAGCATCAACAGGGCCGTCACCCGTAGTTCCCACCTGCTTAGTTTCACCATCAATTTTAAGTTCCATATCCGCCTTAGGACTTTCTACAGAACCACAATTAACTTGTAAACTTAAAAGCTCGACCAAACCTTTATTGTTAATAGCACTATTATCTATAAGTGCAATAATATCTTCATCATAAATCTCTTTCTTTTTATCGGCCAAGTTCTTGAAGCTGTCAAATGCATCCTCAAAAGCGTTATCACCCAACTCGAAACCCAACTCTTCCAATTTATTTTTAAAAGCATGTCTTCCTGAGTGTTTACCCATGACCAAAGTAGATTTATTCAAACCAACTGATTCGGGGGTCATAATCTCATATGTCGCAGAATTTTTTAACATTCCATCCTGATGCACTCCCGATTCGTGTGCAAAAGCATTTGCACCTACAATAGCTTTATTGTTCTGAACAACAAAACCTGTAACGGTCGATACCAATTTTGATGCACGCATAATTTGGGTGGTATCAATATTAGTCTCAAATGGTAAAGTGTCGTTGCGGGTCTTTATTGCCATTACAATTTCTTCCATGGCTGCATTACCGGCTCTTTCACCAAGCCCGTTTATAGTACACTCAACTTGTCTTGCACCAGCGGAAACTGCCGCCAAAGAATTAGCAACTGCCAAACCCAAATCATTATGGCAGTGAACTGACAAAATTGCCTTATCTACATTAGGCACGCGATTTTTAATCATTTCAATCAAGGCCGCATACTCTAGTGGAGTAGTGTAACCCACTGTGTCAGGCAAGTTGATAGTAGTAGCTCCTGCATCTATCGCAGTTTCAACCGTCTTGCACAAAAAATCATGGTCTGTACGAGTAGCATCTTCTGCCGACCACTCAACATCCTCACATAAATTGCGAGCAAGTGATACCATATCACGGGTACGCTCAATAACCTGCTCTTCATCCATCTGCAATTTATGTTTCATGTGGATTGGGCTGGTTGAAATAAACGTGTGGATACGCCCTGATGCTGCTGGCTTAATTGCATCGGCCGCAGCTTCAATATCAGCCTTTACAGTTCTGGCTAGAGAACACACCGTAGAATTTTTAACTTTCTTGGCAACTCTATTTACAGCCTCAAAGTCACCTTTAGAGGCAATTGCAAAGCCGGCCTCAATTATATCAACGCCCATCTTATCTAAAGTTTCAGCGATTAATATCTTTTCATCCATATTCATCGTTGCGCCCGGAGATTGCTCCCCGTCACGCAACGTAGTATCAAATATCTTTATTTTATCTTTAGTCATTTTTTCTCTTTCTTATTAACTATTTTCATATTCAAACTCTTTCACATATTTTTCTAATTTAGGGAGGTACTCAGAGAGTTCAGGCTCATAATTTTTCCACTTTGCAATATCAGGGCTAAATAAAGGCTTTACAATATCCGCATAGCCTGGAGTTTTCACTACTCCTTCTTCATTATAAAAATCCATAACATTCTCTTCCCATGTCAAACCAAAGAATTCTAATATTCCCTTTAAAACATCTTCTTTATTACCGACAAGATCCTCATAACGATACTCCTTTATATCAAGAGGAACATTTTCTTTTAATTTCAAATACAATCCCATCACCTCATTATAAAAATCAACCGTGCCATCCATAGTATGAAAATTAGGCAGAGCGCTTTTATGATCAAAATTCTGGAAAAAACAGCTTATGCATACATCTCTTGGGTCACGTATTGCAACAAGAATTTTTGCATTAGGGAATAAACGATATATTAAACCAAGATACGCAATACTTAAAGGATATTTATCAATAACCTTTTTGCCTTCAATATCTTCTCCTCTGAATGCCTTTACCCTCATTATATCCCAATAATAGTCTCTTAGCTTATCAACCTCTTCTTCAGTCAATGAATCCACATCATTCGGATAATAAAAGTGCCTCTTACCTAAAATTTCGCCCATATTGCTTGCAATTGTATTAATAGAATTCCCCTCAGAAAAGACCAATGCATTTGAATGGCTTGACAAAGCTTCCTCTACCAAGGTAGTGCCAGAACGCATGAATCCCATAAAGAAAACAGGTGATTTACCGTTATATGGCTTTTCCTTCCAACCATCTATTCGCTCTTTTGTATAATATTTTGCCTCTTCTTCACTATTAAATTCATTTCCTTTAAAAGGCTTATGCTCCCAAATCTTCTTAAACCCTTCTTGAGACTCAGAAAACGTGGAAAACGACTCACGATATTGTTGCATATTGTCTAATATATAAGCTTTATTATGAATTATATCAAACTTAACAGTGTCATTTGCAGTATGCAGTTCATCTGCCTTTTTAATATATTCCATAGCTTGTTCATAGTTACCTTCACGATTCTCTATCACTGCTAAATTACAGTATAAACCAGAATGGTTACCGCTAAATTCCAAACCTTTATTAACGACACCCCTAGCCTCCTCTAATCTACCACTTCTTTCTAAGATTGTAGCCTTAAGATTATACGCTGGCAAATAAACTTCATTGGTAACAATCGCTTTATCGCAATATTCCAAAGCTTTTTCTATATTTTTACTATTATTATGAACAGAAGCCATAAATACACATAAAGGCTCATAATCACCCAATATTGACATCGCCTTCACCACATTAGGCAGAGCTTCACTAGTTAAATTCAACTGTGTTGATATATAAATAAGATTATTTAGTGCAACCTTATTTGCCGGCCTTATACTTAAAGCTTTTTTATTCGCAATTAACGACTCAACACTTTTTTCTACTAATAAAAAAGCCCCTGCCAACCTTAAATATGCGCTTACATAATCAGGCTTTAACTTAATAGCATTATTATAATGCTTTATTGCATCATTATATTTTTTTTCTTCCTGAGCTATCATGCCTTTTAACATGAATATATAAGGGCTGCTCACATCTAAATTATGTATTTTTTTATAGTGTTCCAAAAAAGCTTCTGAATTAGGATTTTTTAAGTACGCAATGCATAATAAAGCCAGAACATTATATAAATTTGCAAACTCTGGCGCTTCACCCAATTCTATGGCTTTTTCATACTGCTCAACCTCTATATAAACAGTCAACAACTCAAGAACATGCACTTCTTGGTTGCTAGATATCTTAACGGCATTTTCAAAATTATCGATCGCAGACTCAATGTTATTGTTATACATATCTATGAAGCCTTTCATCCTGCTAACGTCAGGGTATTTAGACCCCTTCGAATCAATTTTATTGCAGCAAGCAAGTGCCATCGCCATATCACCTTTGGAGATGTTCTTTTGTGCATCATCGAATAATTCTTTAACTTTTAAGTCCATTTTATTACCTATAATAAATTTTAACTAACGAAATTATTTTCAATATAAACATATCTAATTTTCAATATCACTCATAAAAGTGATAGCTCGTTCATTTTCTTGTAAAACCTATTTTGTATAAATTTACCATCACATCTCCACCTTTTGAATGGTTGCATGAATTTCTTTCGCTTTTTTGGCTTCTCGCCTTACCACGTAAATACTAGCACCCATTATTATTACCGAACCTGCGGCAGTATATATGTCAACAACCTCGCCAAAAGCAAAATAGGCAATTATTATGGTAAAAACCATGCCTGAAAAATCAAATGGCATAATTAAAGTTACATCGCCATTACGAAAGGCGTTGGTGACTGCATATACGTTAATCAAAAATATCAACCCTAAAAATATCATGACCGACCATTGCACCAAGCCTGAGGGCGTTTGCCAAAAATAAATAGCTAAAGGCAATGTGAATAACGACATGCCACCTGTTAAATAAAATAGCTGGCAAATGTTAGATTCGGTTTTGGATAATGTCTTAATCCATATATCAATTATCGACCACATGAAAACGCAAACCACCACCATTAATGATATGTAGGTAAAGCCTTCCATTCCCGGTCTTAATATTAATAATGCTCCCAAAAACCCCACTATCATTGCGGAAGTTCTGTGCCAGCCTGTGGTTTCTTTTAAAAATATCACTGCCATTAATGAGCTTACCAATGGTCCTGTAAGTGCAATTGCCCTTGCTTCGGTCAATGGTATAACCGTGAAGGAATAAAAATACATAGATAATGATATCGCCCCTAGCAACGCACGGCCTAAATGTATTTTTAATTTTTTGGTTTTAACTGATTTAATTCCGCCTTTCTTATATATAAATGGTAATAAGAATAAGAACGCAAATGCGTTATATAAAAATACGATTTGGAAAACATTTAAATCCTCAGCGGCAGCCCTAATGATTGCCGCCATTGCGGATATCAAGAAGCAGTGGATTATCATCCACATTATGCCTTTAGTCTGATTTGTGCTTATGTTTTCCATTTTCTTTACTTATATAAAACCAATAATATTATACTTCCAACTACTATGAACATGCCAAACAACTCCAACTTGCTTATGTTCTCTTTAAATATTTTCCTCGATAATAAGATAGAGAAAATTACCTCTATCTGCCCCACCATATAAACATGGGCAGAGTGTGTTAAGCTAAATGCTAAGAACCAGCCAAATGTTGTAACTGCATTCGTTAATCCTACCATTGATGCTTTGGGGGCGTGTTTTATCATCACCTTAAATTGCCCCGCTTGTTTTACCAAGGTTATTAAGGACATTATTATTGCTTGCAAAGTTAAGACATATAGCAATGTGTATGAACTTTTAACAAAGAACTCCCCTTTGTCCAAAACCAAAATAGCTTCCCTTAAAAAAACTCCTGTTATTCCAAAGAATGCACCGCATCCCAAACCTATCATTGCCGAGGGGGTAAATAATCTTTGCCACAGATTTTTCGGCTCAATATGTTTTTCAGCTACAGTTATCATAACAACGCCGACAAAGCTTAATATTATAGCGGCCAATGCTCCCAAACTTACAAACTGCATAAATATAATAGCACTGAATATAACATTCATTATTACTTGCGTTTGGTTGTAAGTAACTCCAATAACAAAATTTCGTCTGCCGAATAATTTTAAGAATAACATCCCTGCAATTATTTGGCATATTGCGGCAGCGGATGCATAAATAAAAAATTTTGAATTCATACCAGGAAACTGATAATCCAAAACATAAAGAATGGATAACCAAGCAAAGGCTATTGGCACTGAAAAAACAAAGCGGGACAACATGATTGTTTCATCATGCATCGTGCTTTTCAAATTTTTCATTAAACCATTACGACCCGTCTGTATAAAGGCGGTTATTATCGTAATTGGTATCCATATATTTTCCATTTTCTTTACTTTATTGTTATTCACTAATCATTGCGAGGAGATCAATATTCTTGTCACCCTGAACTCGTTTCAGGGTCTTTTTCTCCTCTTGCGAGATGCTGAAACAAGTTCAGAATTACATTTATTACTTACTCCAGATTG